>ENA-OZYP01000559-OZYP01000559.1-human-gut-metagenome-genome-assembly--contig:-NODE-559-length-10800-cov-7.868404_pt1 | contig 10800 bp, 10 predicted proteins | sample MGYA00243634_ERZ654125 | MGnify/ENA primary metagenome ERZ654125 (study PRJEB26926, sample SAMN06165281) | human gut metagenome | biome: ENVO:00009003; feature: ENVO:2100002; material: ENVO:00002003... | reverse complement strand
CGAGATTTCTGCCTGTCTCGTGGGCTCGGAGATGTGTATAAGAGACAGCATATCCACTGTATTGCCATACAGTTTCTGCGCCAGAGAACTGGTCATATCGGGGTTCAATGCGAATACCAGGATTCCGCCACACAACAGCAGACACAACACTGCAATTCCTATCATGATCTTATTGACTACTTTCATCTTATGCTCCTATCAGACCGGGCTCCTGGCCTGTGCTCCTGCCCGGATTTGTTATAAAGCCAGCTTCTGCCGCTATTGCTTCTCTTCTCCTGCGGCAAGTAATCCATCCGGAGAATAGCGGTTCGTTGCATTCCACAGGATCCATTCTTCATATCCCGCATCGTAGACTGCCTGGATCTGTTCTCTGATCTGTGTTCCGTTGTAGGAAATATGTCCCGGAACCCAGGTGGCCGTAAATGCCTGCAGCCATGGCCGTACTACAGCCCTCTCCGCTTCCGGAATCTCCTGCAATTCTTCTGCAGACCCCTGCATGGCGGCCGATACCGTTTCGTAAGGATGGGCATCCGGCACCTTCAGACCGAACACACCGTTAGCATAATGAGAGGGATATACCATAGGGCTGATGGCATCCACTGTCTGTCCCAGTGCCGTGTAATCCTGCCCTACGGTCTGCACATCCGTCTCGCTGCCGATAATAGTGCCGAAGACATCTGCCGTGACCACACAGCCCTTTTCATGAAGTCTGTCTCCCGCATAAGAAAGGAAATCCTGTATGGCCTGCCGCTTCGGATAAGCTTCCATATCTACACCGTAATCCGCCGCATCGGCATCCGAACCTACCGGGAATCGCACATAATCATACTGGATCTCATCAAAACCCAGATCTGCCGCCATCTCCGCAAGCTCTGTCAGATATTCCCAGACCTCCTGCCTGTAGGGATTTACCCAGGCCAGTCCATTGGCATCTGTCACCGGCTTACCGTCCGGCTTCGTCAGTGCCAATTCCGGCTGTGCCGCCGCCAGAATGGGATCCTTAAAGCATACGATCCGCGCAATGGTATATATATTATGATCTTTCAATTCCTGCATCATTGTCTGAATGTCCCGGATGTAACGTATTCCGGCCTGCATTTCGGATATCCGGTCCAGCACGGGAATGTCCTGTGGAATCTCCTCATTAGTCAGCCGGAACGTCAAATTTCCCTCGTCGTTTTTCACGTCGATGACCATGGCATTCAGTTCCGTCTCATCCACCAGGCGGATCAGATCTTCCATTCCGGCACTGCCAGCCTTCGGGCCGGTGACGTAGATTCCCTTTACCTTCGTCCGTCCCGCCATGCGGTCCGCCGTAGTCTGCTCTGCATCCCCGGTGGCGGCATCCCCATCCGTGACATCCGGTGCATTCTCCCCGGTGGCAGCCTCTTCTGTGAAATCCACCGTGGCCATTACTTCTATTCCTGTCTCTTCCGTCCCTGTCAGAGATAATTCATTGTCTGTTCCACAGCCGGTCATGCCTAGTATAAGTACAATCCCTGCTGCCAGAAGTCTCTTCCCCGGACCAGTATTTCGTATCATCGGTACTCTCCCTGCATACCGCCGGTCGCTCCTGTTTTCTTTATCCAGCGGTACAAAAGCTTCATAATTTCATGGTTCTGAATAGTTCCGTCGGAGTCAAAAGGTCTTTCACCCACTTATGAGCAAGCTCGTGTGGGCTTAGACCTTTTGCCCCTGGTATCATTATATTTTTAATTGTTGAAAAATGCAAGAAATGCTATACTATATCTATCGGCTCTGCCTCCGCTTGAGAAAAGAGCCGTCCTGATTTTCCCTGGAATAAGGTTTTTCACCACAAGAAATGAGGGCTTCCATGTATCATAATTTTATCTTTGATCTCTACGGCACCTTAGTAGACATCCACACTAATGAAAATAAAACTTCCCTCTGGAAAAGGCTTGCGCTGTTCTATTCCTTCCAGGGTGCTTCCTATACGGGGAGGGAACTGAGGAACAGATATCTCCAGCTGGAAACGGCTGCCCGCAAGGTTCCCTCATCTTACACCTGTCCGGAGATCTGCGCCGCAGATATTTTTCGAACTCTTTATGTCGAAAAAGGGATCCAACCCACAGAGGCTCTTCTGACCGCTACCGGTCAGTTCTTCCGGATCGAATCCCTCAATATTTTACAATGCTATCCCGCCACGATCGGCACACTGCAGCAGCTCCATGCAAAAGGCTGTGGGATCTACCTCCTGTCCAATGCCCAGCGGATCTTCACCGAATACGAGCTGCGCTCGCTGGGACTCTGGGATCTGTTCGACGGTATCCTTATCTCCTCTGACGAGGGGTGCTGCAAGCCGGATCCCGCTTTTTTTCAGATCCTGTTTGACCGCTACGGATTAGATTTCACCACCTGTCTGATGACCGGCAACGAACGCACCAGTGATCTGGCAGGTGCTATAGCTGCGGGGATCGACTGCTGTTACCTGCACACCGTCACCTCTTCCGGTTCCGCAGATGAGCCACCAAAAAAAGCCCGCTTTACAGTTATGGATGGTGACTCTTATGCGCTGCAAAAACTTCTTCTAAGTTTAGCGAGATAAGACAAAGCACCCGGAAATCAGCTTTCCCGGGTGTTTTTTCATCCATACAAAGGCTGCCACACAGATCACCACAGAGATCATGGAGCCTGTCAGGAACTGCATCAGGGATGCTCCTCAGATTTTTTCCGTGGCATGCTCTTCCTCTGGATAAGTCAGTCCCCAGTCTTTTCGGATCCGGGTCATCATTTTCATAACATCCTCGGTAAGCTCAAGCTTCATTAATTCCGGATGTCCGGCGATGGCCTGTTCCATATCCTCCACCTCGTATCCCAGTGCGTCTGCCGTAGCTCCCGCCACAATTTCCTCGGTGTGTCCGTCTTCTGTATAAGTGATGACAGCCTTTTCTCCCCGAGGGTACTCATACAACTCCACATATGCCTTGTCAAAAGAGATCATGCCCCGTTTGGGCTGCTTGGCATGCAGGGACAATGTGACCGTTGCCATCTCCTGCTCCCGGTTCATCAGAAGTATTCCCGCCTGCTCGTCCACACCGGTAGGTGCAAGCTTCACCTGGGAAGTGATCTGATCCGGACAGGAACTTAAGAACATTCTGACGAAAGAAAGGGCATACACACCGATGTCCAACAATGCACCACCTGCCAGATTCCTGTTGAAGAACCGGTTCTTCATATCGTAGTCCTTATAGCTTCCGAAGTTCATCTGTATCACACGCAATTCTCCGAATTTTCCGGCATCCATGCGTTTTTTCAGCTCTTTATAAATCGGCATATGATAGATAGTCATAGCTTCCGCCAGCACCACACCATGCTCCTTCGCCAGCTGCACTGCCTCTTCCAGTTCTTCGGAATTCAGCGTAATGGATTTTTCGCACAGCACATGCTTGCCGGCTGCCAGCGCTTTCCGCAGAAAGTGAATGTGAGTGTTATGGGGTGTGGAAATATAAATGATATCCACCGCAGGATCCGCACATACATCCTGAAAGCTCGTAAACACCTTCTGCACACCGTATTTTTCCGCAAAGGCCACTGCCTTCTCCGGCGTCCGGTTCACGACACCATACAGTTTCTGTCCTCTTTTTTCCATAGCCTGCGCCAGCTCATTTGCAATGACACCGCAGCCTGCACTTACCCAGTTTGCCATCCTATTTTCTGCATTCCTTTCCACGCGTCTTATTCTCATACATCTTTGCATCCGCTTCATTGATGATCTTACGGACATCCACACCACAGCCTTCTGCCCAGCCCACAGCACTGGAGACCGGCATCTCGCCCTGACTGTTTTTCTCCTGCAATGCAGCACTGACAGATTCGATCATGGACTGGATCTCCGCTTCCACCGGATTCTCGATCAGCATGACAAATTCATCTCCGCCTATGCGATAGACCTTACGTCTGTCCGTGGATAATTCATATAATACGGAAGACAATGTCTGGATCAACACATCTCCGGCGGCATGGCCATATTTGTCATTGACACATTTCAGATTATTCACATCCCAGAAAATAGCTGCCAGTCTGTCCACCTGCGGATAGTAATCATTGATCATTTCCTCATATTTGTTCTTGTTATATACATGGGTGCCCAGATCGGTCTCCTTACGATATGTCAGATCAGCGATCCTCTGTGCATCCTCGTGGCTGGTAATGCTGATATACCGCAAAATAATGGTGAATATCAGAAGTATCACCGCCCGGGGCAGCGCTCCGTAGAACAATATCACGAACACCGGATCCGGCTCAATGCCAAACTGCAGCGTCCCCGCCATCCACTGCTCCATATACCAGTCTCTGGAATGATTGCTTCCTAAGAGCATATTCAAATCACAGATTCCGTGATAGAATCCCGTCACCATACTGACAGCCATTGTCACGTCATTGACAACATAGGTGATCCACAGTGTCATCCGCTCCCTGTACTGTACCGCCAAAAGCAACGGCAACACATAGATAAGCACCGCGTGGAATGACAAAAATGCCGCAATGACTGCCGATATCATACAGATCAGTGTCAAAAACACATACTTTACCCAATGCTTTGACAGATCCACCTTTTTATAAATGTATAAAACAGGAATTCCCATCACCGCCGACACCCCTGCTGCCATGGTAAAGATTCTGGCATCCACAATAAAGATTCTCACTAATGTCAACAGCCAGAGGAGCAGAATAGTCACAAAAATCCAGAAAAAGCCTTTTAGTGTGTGTATATTTGAGTTGATCTCCTGTTGGTGTAATTCTTTTTTATACTTTTCCTGATAATTTTCCATCATAACATCCCTATGTTCTTCTATCATTTGTTCTCTTCATTCAGTGCTCAGCGCATAACAGATACAGTATAACATATTATGATATTTTTTGCATTAAATGAGCTTACTTAACATAATTAAAATCCTATTTTTCCACATTCTGTTTCATGCTGCCGGTGCCCCGGCAATCGACCTCTTTACTGGGAAATAATCAAGCTGCGGTTATTTTCCCGGTACTCTTTTGGGGAAATGCCATAGATTTTCCGGAAATTCCGCAGGAAAGAGGAGTAATCCGCAAAGCCGGTCTGCTGCCAGCTCTCAGTAATGTTCTTCCCCTCCGCCATGATCTGACAGGCAGCAATGATCCGCTTGTTCACAATAAAATTATGCACCGTCATTCCGGTGATTTCTTTAAATTTCCGCAGAAAATAGAACTTACTCATATGCACAGTCTCCGCCACATCCTCTACGGTGATCTCCTCACCGATATGGGCTTCGATATACCCTGTCACCTGCTCCACCAGAGGATGATCCACGATCTCCTGTGTGGAAGACAAATATTCCTCCCGTTTACACAACACATTCAGATACCCAAAAAACAGGCTCAAATTGCCTCTGTCCATGACCTTACGGATTCCGCAGTTCTGGACATCATCCCCCTCTAAGATCTCCGACATAGCAAGCTTTAGCAGAAATCCACGCAAAATTTCCTCATAATAAATGGGGAAATGATACAGTTTCGGCCCCGCTCCCCAGAAGCATTCTGCAAGAAACGGTTCTCCCGCCGCCAGCTCCCGCAGCATCTGATCACTGATCCACAAAATGATCCGGCGGGACGAATCCATTTTCTTCTCCGTGGGATGATATTTGTGCATGACATTTTTATCGATCAGCAGGAAATCTCCCTTCCGCATCCGCACCGCCCGGTCCTCGATCAGGGAAGAAAATTCCCCCTCTATAATATAGATCAGCTCATAAAAATCATGATAATGGAACGACACCGCTCCGACAGGCTCCCCTACCTTCTCATAGACCTCATAGTCACCGCTCAACATATATTGCCGTTCGTCCGCCGCATCCCGGCAGCGCAGGCTGCTTTTTCTGTTCACGACCATCCATTTTCTCTCCTGTATCATTCTGTTCAGTTTTTATTTTCCATGGTTTATATCCCCTGTCTTACTATATAGCAATTTTTGCACTATTTCAAGCAATTCATGCAGTTTTAATGCATTTACCATTCTGTTATGCTTAAGACAGCAAAAAACGAAACCAAAGCATTCCCTACAAGGAGGATTTCTATTATGCAAATGACATTACGCTGGTATGGCAGCAAGTACGACACGGTTACCTTAAAACAGATCCGTCAGATTCCCGGTGTCACCGGAGTCATCTCCACTCTCTACGGCACCGCTCCCGGAGAAGTCTGGGAAATGGATGACATCCTGGCCCTAAAGACTGAGATTGAAGCTGCCGGCTTACAACTGGCCGGTATCGAGAGTGTCAACATTCACGATGCCATCAAGATCGGTTCTCCCGACCGTGAACAATATATAGAGAATTATATCACTACCCTGGAGCGGCTCGGCCAGGCAGGCATCCATATGGTATGCTACAATTTCATGCCGGTCTTTGACTGGACACGCACCGAACTTGCCAGAATGCGTCCCGACGGTTCTACAGTCCTTGCTTACAACCAGGCTGCTGTAGACGCTATTGATCCGGCCAAAATGTTCGAATCCATTGCCGGCGATATGAACGGCACTGTAATGCCCGGCTGGGAGCCTGAGCGTATGGCTCATGTCAAAGAACTGTTCGAAATGTACAAAGATGTGGATGATGAAAAGCTTTTTGCCAACCTGAAATATTTTCTGGAGCGTATCATGCCCACCTGTGATAAATACAACATTAACATGGCGATCCACCCTGACGATCCTGCGTGGAGTGTTTTCGGACTGCCCCGTATCATCATCAACAAGCAGAATATCCTGCGTATGATGAAGATGGTGGATAACCCTCACAATGGCGTTACCTTTTGTTCCGGTTCCTACGGCACCAACCTGGAAAATGATCTGCCAGATATGATCCGCTCCCTGAAAGGCCGCATTCATTTCGCCCATGTCAGAAACCTGAAGTTCAACTCTCCTACTGATTTTGAGGAGGCTGCACATCTGTCCAGCGATGGAACCTTCGATATGTACGAGATCATGCTGGCTCTTTATGATATTGGTTTTGACGGTCCCATCCGTCCCGATCACGGACGTATGATCTGGGATGAAGTGGCCATGCCCGGATACGGACTGTACGACAGAGCTTTAGGCGCCACCTATTTAAACGGTCTGTGGGAAGCTATCGAGAAGTCCCATAAGCAGAAATAATCATCGCACCTGAAAACTCATAAATCAGTTTGGAGGAAACCATTATGGAACTTACCTTAAAAAGTCTTCATGACGACCGGGACGCATTTCTCGCTGCCGGTTATCATCTGCCGGAATTCGATTACGATACCGTTCATAAAAACACCGTGGAACATCCCCACTGGATCCACTTCGGTGCCGGCAATATCTTCCGTGCCTTTCAGGCCAACGTAGCACAGAATCTGTTAAACAGCGGCGTTCTGGATACCGGTCTCATCGCAGCGGAAGGCTATGACTACGAGATCATTGAAAAAAGCTACCGTCCCCACGACAATTTAAGCATTCTCGCCACCTTAAAGGCCGACAACACCGTGGAAAAGACCATCGTAGGCAGCATCATGGAGTCTCTGATCCTGGACAGTAAAAACGAAGCAGAATACGCACGTCTCCGGGAGATTTTTAAAAATCCTTCTCTCCAGATGGCCAGCTTTACCATCACTGAAAAAGGCTATGCTACCGCCAATGCCAAAGGAGAATTCTTCCCCGCAGTAGCCGCTGACTTCGAAAAAGGTCCCGAAGCCCCCGAAAGCTACCTGGGCAAGGTAGTCTCCCTGCTTTATACCAGATACACTCACGGAGCGCTCCCCATTGCCATGGTCAGCATGGACAACTGCTCCCATAACGGTGACAAATTATATGCCGCTGTCAATGCGTTCGCCAAGGCATGGACCGACAACGGACTGGTGGAAGCCGGCTTCTTAGGCTACGTCAATGACCAGACAAAAGTCACCTTCCCCTGGAGCATGATCGACAAGATCACCCCCAGACCTGATGCCAAAGTAGAAGCTATGCTGGCCGAGGATCATATCGGCGGTCTGGATGCCGTAGTTACTTCCAAAAACACCTATATCGCTCCCTTTGTCAATGCGGAAGAATGCGAATACCTGGTCATTGAAGATGCTTTTCCGAACGGTAAGCCCGCACTGGACAAAGGCGGCATCATCTTCACCGACAGAGCGACCGTAGACAAAGTGGAGAAAATGAAGGTATGTACCTGCCTGAATCCTCTGCACACCGCACTGGCCATCTATGGCTGCCTCCTGGGATATACCCTGATCTCCGAAGAGATGAAGAACCCGTTATTGAAAAATATGGTGGAAGTCATCGGTTACAAAGAAGGACTTCCCGTAGTGGTAAATCCCGGTATCCTGGATCCGAAGAAATTCATTGACGAAGTGGTGAATGTGAGGATCCCCAATCCCTTCCTGCCGGATTCTCCCCAGAGAATCGCTACCGATACCTCCCAGAAGCTTTCCATCCGCTTCGGCGAGACCATCAAAGCTTACGAAGCTTCTCCAGACCTGCATACGGAAGACCTGAAGCTGATTCCTCTGGTCTATGCCGGATGGCTCCGGTATCTCATGGGAATCGATGATGAGGGCAGAGAATTTACGCCCAGCTCCGACCCCCTGTTAGAGGAAGCCCGTCAGTACGTTGCAGACTACGAACTTAGTTTCTCTCCCAAGGATCTGTCAAAGCTGGACGCATTACTTGCCAATGAGAAAATATTCGGTGTGAACCTCCACGCCATCGGCATGGATACTCTGGTAAAACAGTATTTTGCAGAATTAAGCTCCGGTGTGGGGGCCGTGGCTGCAGCCCTGAAAAAATATGTTCCTGAGAAGGTAACCCTTTGATCTTAGAAGTTACCACTTCTCATAAGGACACCGGTTGACGGCGATTACAGCCCTCAGTTCCACAAAGCAGCCGCAGGCACCACACAGCCCCTCATTCAGATATTTACATTCCTTACATACAGCAAGGCGGTCTTCATAGACCGCCTTATCTGCTTTACTATCCTCTTCGATCCTGTCTATGTAGGCATACAGATTCTCCATATAGGCATTCTTGTCCATTTCCCGCAACAGACATTTCCGACAGGGATATTTTCCTGTGACTTGTATTGTTTCTGTTATTTGTTCTTCTTCCATAACTGTTCTTATCGCTTATTTTATCCGGAACATAACGACACTGCATGCCGGCATGGTAAAGGTGATCCTGCCATCCGCGATCTTATACTCCGTAAATACTTCTTCGTGTACCTTATCGGGATCCTCAAAGGTGTTGTAAGCATGCATATCATTGGTTAGTATCGCAGCGGTCACGTGCTTTGGATCACACTCTGCGAAAGCGATCTCCACCTCTTCTGCCTTATCAATGGACAGGTTGTTCAGGGTGATGGTCACAACACCGTCCTTATCCACGGAAGCGGATTCCTGTAAATTGGGAACCTTGAACTTTTCATCTTCACCGATCTGTTCCACACCATCGATATAGCTTTCCACCAGATCCGCATCCTGATGGTATTTGTACATATGGAATACATGGTAAGTCGGGGTACGCAGCATCTTCGGTCCCTCGGTCAGGATCACTGCCTGCAGTACGTTGATAAGCTGTGCGATGTTTGCCATCTTCACACGGTCACAGTGCTTGTTGAAAATATTTAAAGACAGTCCGGCCACCAGAGCATCACGCATGGTACTCTGCTGGTATAAAAATCCGGGATTCGTGCCGGGCTCCACATCATACCAGGTGCCCCACTCATCGCAGATCAGTCCGATCTTCTTCTCAGGATCATATTTGTCCATGATCGTAGAATGCTTATGAATCAGTTCATCCAGCTTAAAAGCCTTTGCCAGCGTCTTATACCATGCTGCATCGTCGAAGTCCAGTGCACTTCCCTTGTGAGACCAGTCATCCTCCGGCAGTGTATAGTAATGCAGGGAAAGTCCGTCCATAAAGCCATGCATCCATTCCGGTGCATTTTCAAAACAGGTCTTCAGCACATTTTCAGTCCAATAAGTATCTCCCGCATTGGGGCCGCAACAGACTTTGAAAATCGGGTGCTTCTGATCATAATTTCTCACATAGGTCTGGTATCTGCGGTACAGATTGCCATAGTAGGATGGGGTCATATTGCCGCCGCATCCCCAGTTTTCGTTACCGACACCGAAGTAATCCACCTTCCATGCTTTCTCTCTGCCGTTTTTTCTACGCAGGTCTGCCATAGGAGATACCCCGTCGAAAGTCATGTACTCTACCCACTCGGACATCTCCTGTACGGTACCGCTTCCCACATTGCCATTGATGTAGGTCTTACAACCGATCTGTTCACACAGTTCGAAGAACTCATGGGTACCGAAGCTGTTGTCCTCGGTCACACCACCCCAATGAGTGTTTATCATTTTCTTGCGGTTCTCCTTCGGGCCGATGCCGTCCTTCCAATGGTATTCGTCTGCGAAGCACCCACCGGGCCAGCGCAGTACCGGAAGCTTCATCTCCTTGAGTGCTGCCACCACATCATTACGCATGCCTTTGGTATTGGGGATCTCGGAATCCTCTCCTACATACAATCCCTCATAAATACATCTTCCCAGATGCTCAGAGAAATTGCCGTAAAGTTCCGGATTGATATGTCCCTTTTTGTTCTTTTCGTTAATATAAACCTTTGCCATATTGATCCTTTCTGTGGCAGGCATCCGTTTCCTACCACTGTTGCGGCATCACGCCATTCCGTCGCAGTGCGATTCCTGCAGAGCGTTCATTATAAAATATAAAAGATGCCAGGGTCAAAAGGTCTAAGCCCACATGAGCTTGCTCATAGGTGGGTGAAA
>ENA-OZYP01000524-OZYP01000524.1-human-gut-metagenome-genome-assembly--contig:-NODE-524-length-11152-cov-10.464180_pt1 | contig 11152 bp, 8 predicted proteins | sample MGYA00243634_ERZ654125 | MGnify/ENA primary metagenome ERZ654125 (study PRJEB26926, sample SAMN06165281) | human gut metagenome | biome: ENVO:00009003; feature: ENVO:2100002; material: ENVO:00002003... | reverse complement strand
ACGAGATTTCTGCCTGTCTCGTGGGCTCGGAGATGTGTATAAGAGACAGATTGTAAAGAGAAAAATGTAACTCCTTTGATATGGTATAATTCTTCTACTGCATGGTGTGATCCTACTCCGTTATATCGGTTGAATACCCCGGAAGTGCGTGACAAAGAATTTGAATGGCTAAAAGAAATAGGTATTCAGGGAGTTAAGATAGACTTTTTTGGTGGAGATTCTATAGGTACGATGAATTATTATATTGATTTGCTGGAGGATGCAGCCAGGCATAAATTGTTAGTCAATTTTCATGGGGCAGCTATTCCCAGAGGCTGGCAACGGACATACCCAAACCTGATGAGTGATATGGGGCCGAATGGTATAATAATAAACCGACATTGACTGATAATGCAGCTTGGCATAATTGTACCTTGCCTTTTACCCGTAATGTGATAGGTCCGATGGACTATACGCCTTGTACATTTACCAATTCACAACATCCACATATCACTACCGATGCGCATGAATTGGCGTTACTTGTTATTTTTGAGTCGGCTCTACAGCATTTGGCAGATCGTCCTGAAGGGTATAGGCAACAACCGGTAGAGGTACAGAACTTTATCAGGTATCTTCCGGTTGCATGGGAGGATACCAGACTGCTGTCCGGTTATCCGGCTGAAAGTGTTGTTATTGCTCGTAAAAGTAAGGATAGTTGGTATATTTCCGGTTTGAATGGTACGGAAAATACAAAATCATTTCGTGTGAATTTGGAGTTTATTAAAGATTCTATTCAGCTTATCCAACTGTTTTCGGATACTACTGATGGGAAACAAATAAAAATTGAAAATTCGGCATTCGATACCAAAGAATTGAATATAGAGTGCCAGCCTCGCGGAGGTTTTGTGGTATGGGTTAAGTTGAGGAAATAGGATAAGGGTAAGTGTTTTTAGCATATAGACAATTGTTTTGATATTGCTATGGAAGTTTTTATTAATGATGATAGATAAGCTTATCCCTTTGAGGAGATAGAATAAAAATAGTTTATGCTGGATTGGTGGAAGGTTAATTAATACTTATTGATAACTAATATAAAGTTAGAGTTTATGAAACGAGAACTTATTTTTACATTCTGTTGTCTGTTGACCACTTTGGTGTGGTCGCAGGAATATCAGCGGACAGAAACAGGCATTAAGGCTTCTATTTTTGGGAAAAAGATAGATGTGGAAGTGCAATGGTTTAATGCTAATAGTCTGCGCGTGTTGAAAATGCCGCATGGGCAATCGGTAGATAAGAAAAGTCTTTCGGTTATTGCAAGACCTGAAAAAACGGTTCTTAAAGTTTCTACGTCGGAAGATGGCAATATTGTAATGAAGAGCCGTTTACTGACGGTGAAACTAGACACAAAAACAGGTGTTCTGATTTATGAAACACGTAATGGGATGCCCCTATTGAAGGAATTGGAGAATGTGAAGGCATTCATACCTGTCAATGACGCAGGGCGGGCTACTTATTCTGTTTACCAAAGTTTTAAAACCGATAAGGATGAAGGGCTTTATGGACTTGGACAACTTCAAAACGGACAGATGATGCAACGTGGAATAGAGAAGTATCTGGTGCAAGGCAATACAGAAGACGTAACTCCTGTTTTTCAGTCGACTAAGGGATATGGTGTATTTTGGGATAATTATGCAGGTACGATGTATGTTGACAATGAAGAGGAAACGTCGTTCCGTTCAGATGTAGGCGATTGTATCGATTATTATTTCATGTATGGTGGTTCGGCTGACGGTGTAATTGCACAGATTCGCTTGCTGACCGGTTCTGTTCCTATGATGCCTTTGTGGAGTTATGGATTTATGCAAAGCAAAGAGCGCTATAAGAGCCAGGATGAAGTGGTAAGTGTTGTGAAGAAATACCGTGAATTGGGCATACCGCTTGACTGTATCATTCAGGATTGGCAATATTGGGGAAGTAACTATTTATGGAATGCAATGGAGTTCCTGAATTACGAGTACCGTGATCCGAAAAGGATGATTGATGAAGTCCACGGCTTGAATGCACACATGATGATTTCCATTTGGTCTTCTTTTGGTCCAAAGACTAAACCTTTCAAGGAACTTGAGAAGGAAGGGTTGCTGATGGATATGGCTACATGGCCCGAATCGGGTGTGGAAGGATGGCCGCCTAACTTTGATTATCCTTCTGGCGTGAAGGTTTATGATCCATATCATCCGAAGGCTCGTGATATTTATTGGAATTACTTGAACAAAGGTATCTTTCAGCTTGGCATGGACGGATGGTGGATGGACTCGACAGAACCTGACCACTTTAACCCCAAAGATTCGGATTTCGACCGACAGACTTATTCCGGTTCCTTCCGTAGCGTACGGAACGCTTTTCCACTCGTAACAGTAGGCGGAGTGTCTGATCATCAGCGTGCTCTGACTCACGATAAGCGTGTCATTATCTTGACCCGTTCAGGATTCTTGGGGCAACAACGTTATGGCTCAAATGTATGGACGGGCGATGTAGGATCTTCATGGGATATGTTTCGTAGGCAAATTACTGCCGGGTTGAATTTTTCTCTGACGGGAATGCCGCATTGGAATACTGACCTTGGCGGATTCTTTGCCGGTTCTTATAACAATAGCTTGGGAGGTGGAACGGCTACAAAAAATCCTATGTTCCATGAATTGTATGTGCGTTGGGCGCAATTCGGTGTATTTTGTCCAATGATGCGTAGTCACGGGGCTGATGCACCTCGCGAAATTTTCCTCTATGGTAAAGCTGGTGAGCCGGTGTATGATGCATTGGTTGATGCTATAAAACTCCGTTATTCGTTGATGCCTTATATCTATTCTACATCTTGGGAAGTAAGTCATCGTAATTCCACGTTTATGCGGGCACTATTCATGGATTTTCTCAGTGATCCTAAGACATGGAACATGGGCAGTGAGTATATGTTTGGATCATCCTTTTTGGTGGCACCTGTATTACATGCCCAATACACTCCTGAGCAGGCACAGCAAATCTTGAAAGAGAATGAAGGGTGGGGCTGCAAAGCGCAGGAGTCTGATATCCCTCTATTGTCTGTCGATTTTACTCAATCTAAAGAAATGGAACTATATTTGCCTGCCGGTAGCCAATGGTATGATTTTTGGACGAACGAAGTGGCAGAAGGTGGGCAGAAGCTGAAGGTGACGACTGTGTTCAATCGTATTCCGCTTTATGTACGTGCTGGAAGCATCGTGCCGTTAGGTCCCGATGTGCAATACGTGACCGAGAAGAAATGGGACAATCTCAAGGTTTGTGTTTATCCTGGTGCCGATGGTAATTTTGTGCTTTATGAGGATGAAGGCAATAACTATAATTACGAAAACGGTGCTTATACTGAAATTCCGATGATTTGGAATGATGCCAAGCGGACATTGACTATTGATGCACGCCGTGGCTGCTATGAAGGGATGCTGGATGAGCGGAAATTTACAGTTCGAATGCCGGATGGAAGTGAAAAGACAGTGCTTTATAAAGGGAAAAAAATAAATGTGAAATTTTAGTAGGCCACATGATTTTTGAGAACTAGTTTCTTCTAGTAAAGAAAGCCCTCGAAATCGGATAATTTCGAGGGCTTTTGTCTGTTTCTATACGGAAACTTGTGCGCGTGATAGGACTCGAACCTACACGTCTCACGACACCAGATCCTAAGTCTGGCGCGGCTACCAATTACGCCACACGCGCGACATTGCTTTTGGTAAGCGGGTGCAAAGATAAGCAATATTTCTTAAGTACCAAAGATTTTTAGAAAATTATTCTTTGTGGCTATGTAAATATTCACGTGCAGCCTCAATAATGGTATCTACATTGCGTTGCATATCCTCTGAACTCATATTGACTTTGATGTCCGGATCTATACCGAATTCCAGATGTTGCATATCCGCATCGTACATGGGGCTGGCCGAGAAGCGGACAGACCAGCCGTTGGGCAGTTCGGAGGAGAAGGGCAGGCCGGAACCGCCACCTGTTTTGTCACCGATGATGGTTACTTTAGGTAGTATTTTCATTCTGTTCACAAAATCATTAGTGGCGCTGAAAGAGCGGCGGTTAGTCAGCACTACCGCCTGTTTTTGCCAGCGTACACGGTCTAGTGACGGTTCCAGCCAAACTGCTTTGGGAGTGGAGAAGTCATTGTGCCCCGGTCCGGTTTTATGGGACATATAGCCTACCAGCACTTTTTCATTCGTGAAACGTGCGGCTAATTTTTCGGCTGTGGTAAGATTACCACCCGAATTATTTCGCACATCAATAATCAACCCATCACAAATAGCCAGTTTGTTTAGAACCTCGTCCAGATTTCCTTCACCGATGCCCGATTGGAAACTGCCACAATAAATATAGGCTATATTGTCCTCGAATATCTGATACTTCATACCCGAGGATTGGGCATAATCCTTACCTAGATAAACACGTTGGATGCTGTCGCTGAAATTGGCCGGATAGCTGTCAAACCATTCACGATATTGGGAGTACTCCAGTTTGGAAGACAGATTTACGTGTCCGTCACGCAACTCGTTCAGCATATCTGCCAGAACTTCGAATAACTGTTCATTATTCATGCCTTTGGATATTCTCTGTTTATACTGGCTGTATATTTCATTCCAGTCCAATCCGTATTCCTGCTTTTTATAGTCAAGGAAACAATACTGGCGGTCGATAGTCTGCCATAATGCTTCGAAGTTGCCTTCGGGGGAGTTGTCGTATTCGTCCTCCGTGATGCACGAAGTAAATAATACAACAGACAATAACAGACTGATAAAAATATAACTATTTCTTTTCATCCTCTATATTAATAAGGGCTGACCTGGCTGGGCATCGCCACTTTGTTCTTACCTTTTAATAAATAAAAGTTTTTCACGAAACCTATCATAAAGGCGTGTGACCATATATGACTTTTCAGATTATTGACTTTCGCCTGCTGGATATCACATAGGTATCCGAAACGCATATTGACCGACCGGATAGGAAAATCCAATGTAACCAGCTGTCGCAAGGAAGGTTGGTTATGCAGGGAAGTGAACAGCACATTCTTGCCGCCATTCTTTAAACTGAATATCTCATAATAAGATTGTCCGTATTCCGGGGAAAACATAATCCCCATGACAGGCAGATTGGCTTGATAACGGGCTATCAGCGGATAGTTACCGATATGAAACCGATAGATGACCATACCCGATGCCGCCAGATTGACATATGCTTTAGCTTGGGCGGGATTATTGGAATTTCGCATGTTATAGATGAACCCGCCGTTCAAGTCCAGCATGGGACCCGCCAGTATCTTCAAGTTTTCTGTCAGCCGGAACTGGTAATGCAGTGCATAATTCCAATTGACCATACCTGCCATTTCATTACTTGTTTCTGCTTTATTCTCTGTCAGGGACAGATTGGCTTGGAACAGACTTTGAACAGACACGTTGCCATTTATCAGTTTGGTCATGCGCATACTTTCACGCAGGATACGAATTTCGGGTCCGGTATATTCCATCGGTGAAAGATAGGTGTCCAATATATTTGTAAAACCGGCACCGTAAAGAGTAGCTCTCATAACGTAGCGGTTTGCTTGTAAGCTGTCTTCCTGCGCCTGCGAAGACAGACCCAAAAACAGGGACAGTAATAACAGGAGAATTTTCTTCATTTTTTAAAACAGTTTCATCTGGCCGGTAATTTCATCAATGATATCTGTTTCACTCTTACCATGATCCGGATCTTCAATTTCGGCAGTTTCTTCGTTTTCATCAGTCCCCTCTTCCGCACCGTCCTCTTCTTTGGAAGGTTCGGGGAAGCGTAAAGGTTCCAGTTCATTTATTTGTTCAATGTTGTAAGTACTGATTCGTTTTCCTTTCGCTTTGAAACTCTTGATTCCGATGAATTCGTCCACATCTATTTCCAATGGATCACGGAAACTGTCATGTCCTCCGAATATGACTTGTATGCGTGGATAAGCCACACAAGTAAGCAATATAGAACGACTTTCCTTATTCTCGCCCAAATAATTGAGACGGCGTGAAGTGGATTCAAAAGTGAATCGTTTCAGATAAGGATATCCCTGGTCGGCATCAAATAAAGCGGCGGACCATACCTTGTTGGCATCGAACTTCTCGATGATGTGGATCCCCGGATCATAATGATTGTTCAAATCGAAGTTACTGGTATAGAATTCTCCATTTTCATGGACTATTAAAATCAATTCGTCACTTTGGAATTCTCCCAGATATTCACCGCGTCCGTCATAGTTCAAGCGGAGTACATCCCGGTCAAACCATACTTTTCTTCCACCCAGGGTAGAGCCGCCACGTTGTTTCAAGGCTATTTTATGTACTTCGTATTTAGACAGGATATTGCCCATGGACTGGCGTCCCTTTATATTGATGTCACTGAAATCTTTTTCATATATGATTTTTTTGATACGCGGATTCGGCTTTAAGGTAATCTTGATAACCTCCGCTTCCCCATTGGGATTGGCTGTAAAGTAAACGATACGTGAGCCGGGCGTACCTTGCGTTACATCATATTCACGGTCGCGGGTGATGGAGGTAATGTTGAATCGTTTGATATAGTGAAACCCTTCTTTTCCATCCCGATAGACCACATTGTATATGGTACGTTTGTCGTTTTTCTTGAAGATATTGACATAGAGCACATTCTTGCCGACAAACATTTTGTCTGTTACACGAACCACTTTGTATTTGCCGTCTTTATAGAAGATAATCACATCGTCAATATCTGAACAGTTGGCTATAAATTCATCTTTTTTCAAGGCGGTGCCGATAAAGCCTTCTTCGCGGTTGATATAGAGTTTTTCGTTAGCTTCCACTACCTTCGCCGCCTCAATGGTATCGAAGTTACGTAACTCTGTACGGCGGGGGTATTGTTTGCCATATTTATCTTTCAACATCTGATACCAGTCAATGGTATATTCTACGATATGTGCCAGATGATTGTTTATTTCTTCAATCTGTTCCTTGATACGGGCTATGTTCTCATCTGCTTTATCCTTGTTGAACTTCAGAATCCGGGCCATCTTGATATCCAATAACTTCAGAATATCCTCTTTGGTCACTTCACGGATAAATTGCGGATAGAAAGGAGTCAGCCGTTCATCAATGAATTCGCAGGCGGCATCTGTATTTTCGGATTGCTCGAACTTTACTTCCTTATAAATCCGTTCTTCGATAAAGATTTTTTCCAATGATGCGAAATGAAGGTTTTCAAGCAATTCTCCTTTGTGTATTTCCAACTCTTGACGAAGCAGGGACAACGTGTTGTCCGTGGCTTTTTTAAGGACGGCACTGACTGTAAGGAAGTGGGGCTTCTTTTCATCAATTACACAGCAATTGGGAGATATGCTTACTTCACAATCAGTAAATGCATAGAGCGCGTCCAAGGTTTTGTCCGAGGATACTCCCGGAGCAAGGTGCACTAGGATTTCCACTTTTTCAGAAGTAAGATCTTCCACTTTCCGGATCTTGATTTTTCCCTTTTCACTGGCTTTGACAATAGAGTCGCATACCCCCGGGACAGTCTTTCCGAAAGGCACTTCGGCTATGGACAATGTTTTGTTGTCTATTTTATTGATTTTAGCACGTACTTTCACCATTCCGCCGCGTTCTCCATCGTTGTAGCGTGATACATCAATAGAGCCTCCTGTCTGGAAATCGGGATAGAGTTTGAATTCCTCACCACGCAAATAGGCAATGGAGGCATCACACAGTTCGTTAAAATTGTGTGGCAGGATTTTGGAAGAAAGGCCCACAGCAATACCTTCTACTCCCTGAGCGAGCAAGAGTGGGAATTTGACAGGTAGGGTGATCGGCTCTTTGTTTCGTCCGTCGTATGATGCTTGCCATTCGGTGGTTTTGGGATTGAAAACCACATCCAATGCGAATTTGGACAGACGTGCTTCGATATAACGGGGGGCAGCGGCACCGTCGCCTGTCAGTATGTTACCCCAGTTTCCCTGACAGTCTATCAACAGATCCTTTTGGCCTAGCTGCACCAACGCATCGCCTATGGAAGCATCGCCGTGCGGGTGAAACTGCATGGTATGTCCTACAATGTTTGCAACTTTGTTATATCGGCCGTCATCCAATCTTTTCATAGAGTGGAGGATACGTCTTTGGACAGGTTTCAAACCATCATTGATGTGCGGTACGGCACGTTCCAGTATTACGTAAGAGGCATAGTCCAAAAACCAGTTCTGATACATTCCGCTCAGCTGGTGCTTCACCCCTGTGTTTTTGGTATCGGCAGGTTTATAGTCCAAGTGTCCGTTCTCCGGCGTGGGGATATTTTCTTCGTTTTGTTCCTCTTTATCAATAAAATCGTCGCTCATATATATTTAAATTCCTTAATGTTCTGATGATATGCACGCAAAAATACGACTTTTATTGAAAAAAATCATTTACTTTGCATATTATTTCGCCCTTATTAAAGGTTGAAAACAGGAAAAAACAACAAAAGTGTAAGAATAAACAGATAAGAAAATGGCACAAGAAGATGTTTTTAAGAAATTAGTATCGCACTGTAAAGAGTATGGTTTTGTATTTCCGTCCAGTGATATCTATGACGGACTGGGCGCTGTATACGATTACGGTCAGATGGGAGTGGAGTTGAAGAATAATATCAAGCAATATTGGTGGCAGAGTATGGTGCTGCTGCACGAGAACATCGTAGGTATTGATTCTGCTATTTTTATGCATCCTACTATTTGGAAGGCTTCCGGACATGTGGACGCATTCAATGATCCTCTGATTGACAACCGCGATTCTAAAAAACGTTATCGTGCCGATGTGCTGATTGAAGACCAGCTTGCCAAATATGACGAGAAGATAAACAAAGAAGTGGCCAAGGCTGCCAAGAGATTTGGTGATGCTTTTGATGAGGCTCAGTTTCGTAGCACCAACGGTCGTGTTCTGGAGCATCAGGCCAAGCGCGACGCTTTACATGAACGGTTCTCAAAAGCTTTGAACGACAATGATTTGGATGAACTTCGTCAGATTATCATTGATGAAGAGATTGTTTGTCCTATTTCGGGAACCAAGAACTGGACTGAAGTACGTCAGTTCAATTTGATGTTCTCTACCGAAATGGGTTCTACTGCCGATGGTGCCATGAAGATTTATCTTCGTCCGGAAACAGCGCAGGGTATTTTTGTCAATTACCTGAATGTACAGAAGACCGGTCGTATGAAGATTCCTTTCGGTATCGCTCAGATTGGTAAGGCTTTCCGCAACGAGATCGTAGCCCGCCAGTTCATTTTCCGTATGCGTGAGTTTGAACAGATGGAGATGCAGTTCTTCGTAAAACCGGGTACTGAGCTGGAGTGGTTCCCCAAATGGAAAGAAACTCGTTTGAAATGGCATAAGGCATTAGGTTTCGGTGATGATCATTACCGTTTCCATGATCACGATAAACTGGCACATTATGCCAATGCAGCTACAGACATTGAATTCCTGATGCCGTTTGGATTCAAGGAAGTGGAAGGTATTCATAGCCGTACGAACTTTGACTTGAGTCAGCACGAGAAGTTCAGTGGCAAGAGCATCAAGTATTTCGATCCGGAATTGAACGAAAGCTATACTCCGTATGTTATTGAAACATCTATCGGTGTGGACCGTATGTTCCTTAGCATTATGAGTGCTGCTTATACAGAAGAGACATTGGAGAATGGTGAAACTCGTGTGGTATTGAAATTGCCTGCTGCTCTGGCTCCGGTGAAACTGGCCGTGATGCCGTTGGTGAAGAAAGACGGCCTGCCCGAGAAGGCGCGTGAGATTATGAATGACTTGAAGTTCCATTTCCACTGCCAGTATGATGAGAAAGACAGCATCGGCAAGCGTTACCGTCGTCAGGATGCCATCGGTACTCCGTATTGTATCACAGTAGACCACCAGACTTTGGAGGATAATTGTGTAACTTTGCGTAATCGTGATACCATGCAGCAGGAGCGTGTAGCTATTTCGGAACTGAACAATATCATTGCCGATAAAGTAAGTATAACAAGTCTGCTGAAGACTTTGCAATAATAAATGTATTATGAATAAAAGTATTCTTTGGCTGATTGGTCTGCTGTTTGTTACTTCCCTGTCCATTGTTTCATGTAGTGAGACGGATGGGACAGAAGATCCATATGCAAACTGGGAAGAGCGTAATCAGCGGTATATTGACTCCATTGCTACAGTGGCGGAAGCCAATCGAGGCAATGGAGAAGGGCAATGGAAAATCATCCGTTCCTATAAACTTCCATCTTTGGGATTGAATGAAACAGGAAAGATCATTGATAATGTTTACTGTAAAATTCAGAAAGTGGGAGATGGTACTGAGAGTCCTATTGCTACGGATACGGTAGCGGTGAATTATCGTGGTCAATTGATTAACGGTACGGTTTTTGACCAAAGTTATCAGGGTGAGCTTGATCCGGAAACTGCCACTCCTAGAAAATTTCTGGTAGGTGCGGTGATAGCAGGGTGGAGTACGGCCTTGATGAAAGGATTTGGTGGTATGAAAGCCGGTGACCAATGGAAGCTTTATATTCCTTATCCATTGGCTTACGGAAAAGATGGTAAAGAAGGTATTCCCGGATATTCAACGTTGATATTTGATGTGAATTTGGTTGATATATTCCCGTTGAAGGGTACGGGAAAAAGCATTGATGATACCTTGGATGCTAAAAAATAGCTATCATAGAATATTGGAAAGAAGAGAGTATTGCAGTTTGTTGCAATGCTCTTTTTTTTATGGTGTTTTGATTCATGTCGGTTGGACGAGACGGGGGGCCTGTCAGGTGAATTGTTTGGGGATTTGCTGAAATGTTTTTGGGAAGTATGGCGTTTTCCTTGGTATGGTTAATGGTTCTTTTATCCGCTTGCTACGCGTTCCATTGTCTGTAAGGAATGGTTTAAAGGTTGGGGTAAAACGGCTTAATTATATTATATTAAGAAGAACTCTTGACGGAAACAAGAAGATTGTTTTATCGGGGATATAAATAAAACACTTCGTTTTTTCGGTATCCGCCGAAGTGTTTTTCCTTTCAGCATAATGTTGTGGGATAGTTTGACGGGCGAATAACCTGTCTCTTATACACATCTCCGAGCCCACGAGACAGGCAGAAATCTCG
>ENA-OZYP01000511-OZYP01000511.1-human-gut-metagenome-genome-assembly--contig:-NODE-511-length-11293-cov-8.033369_pt1 | contig 11293 bp, 9 predicted proteins | sample MGYA00243634_ERZ654125 | MGnify/ENA primary metagenome ERZ654125 (study PRJEB26926, sample SAMN06165281) | human gut metagenome | biome: ENVO:00009003; feature: ENVO:2100002; material: ENVO:00002003... | reverse complement strand
GTCGGCAGCGTCAGATGTGTATAAGAGACAGGATCCGGAAAGCGCCAGACAACGCATGACCTGGGCGCTCCGCGGCATACGGCGGGTCTGAGATTTCAGCAAAGGGGCAGACCGGAAAAACGCGTCGCCTCCCGGCCCCCTGCCGAACCAAAATATCGCCGCCCTTACACGCACGCTCCCTTCTTACCTCCGCCATTGGGGGCGATGAGGCGGACGGGGAGGCGGAGGAGGAGGATTATGGTGGCGCCAGTCATTGCGGTACCTGTCCTTGTCACGGTCATGCTGGACAGCCGCCCCAATAGCAGCGCCGGCAGCCAGCGCCCCCACACCGATGGCGGCGGCTCCACCGGGCGTTACGGAACTGTTCCCGTAGCTGTCCGTCGTGCAGGACGGCATGAAAGAAAGCGTCATTCCCGCCAGGGGAAGAAGCCAGAATGATTTAATATGCCTGTTCATGAGATAAAAAATAAGGATTAACACCGGCAGCCCGGTTACATCCGGTAAGCGCGGAATCCCTTGATGATTTGTTTAAATATGTCACAGTCCTGAACGGAATTCCCGGAATCATAACAGCTACGCGCGCAGCAGGCTTTTCATTACCCCCCTGTTCCGGCGTTCCTGAATACGGAAATCCGCATGCACTGTAAAAAAACAGACATGCGGATGGAAAAAGCGTTCATCTTCCGGAAAACTTCGGAAACGCCCGCATGGATTATTTCTGTTCTACTGCGGGCTCAATACGAACGGGACTCTGAATATCAAACAGGCTCTTGCGCAGCAGGTAGCCTCCGCTCTGCAAGGCAAATGCACTGGACGGAAATTTCTCCGCCAGTTCACGGTAAAAGGCGCCTGCGGCGGCATTGTCTTTCTTAGCCCGGGCAATGTCCCCCAGGCACATGGTGGCAAAACCGGAAAAAGTAGGATCTCCCGCATCCACCACGGAACGGAACAACCCTTCCGCCTCATCCGCTTTCCCCCGGTTCATCAGACGGCAGGCCAGGGTAACGGAAGCCTGGGCTTTCCATTCCTCCGTGGGAGCGGAATCAATAAAAGCTTTCATTTTGGCCACGCCTTCATCCTCCTTGCCGGCGTTCCACAAGGCAATGGCCTGAAGGTAAGAGGCGGTGACGGCGGCGCGGGAACTGTCAAAGTCAGCCACTACCTGCTGAAGCCCCTGTTCGTCCAGGGAAATTTCCCCGGTTGCCGGGGATTCCGGCATAGCGGCCACCAGAGCGGCGCCTGCCTTTCTTTCCATGGAATCCTGCACGCCATTATAAATAATCCATCCGGCAGCCCCAAGGACGCATAGCAACACAACCAGCGCAACCTTGCCGTAATGTTCATCCAAAAACTGTTCATGCTTGGCCGGGCCGACGGAAATTTCCGCAAACGCACTTCCGTCGCCCATCGGCATATTGTCCATGGCCCGTTTAATATCCTTGATATCCATAATATGTTGAAGAGGGTTCTACCGTGTTGTCCCAACCAAATCAATCAGCTTTTTACTTATCTTCGCCATGTTCCAAAAGCTGCAGGGAATCCTTCAGTCCCAGATTCCTGTAAATTTCCCGCGTTGCCCGGCTCTGGTTAAGCGTATAAAAATGAATGCCGTCCACATCGGAATCCAACAGTTCGGCGCACTGGCTGGAGGCGTATTGGATGCCTACCTCCTGAATAGCGTCCGGATTGGAACCCGCACGCTTCAGCGCCTTAAGCAGCCTGGCCGGAAAACAGGTGCCTCCGGAAAGCTCTGCCATGCGGTTCATGCCGGACAGGCTGGTCACAGGCATGATTCCCGCCAGGATAGGCACCTTGATGCCGGCCAGCAGACAGCGTTCCCGGTAATCCAGGAAAGAATGATTGTCAAAAAACAGCTGGGTGCAGATATAATCCGCGCCGGCATCCACCTTGGCTTTCAGGAAATCCATCTCGCGCAGACGGTTGGGAGTGGCCGGATGACCTTCCGGGAAGCCGGCCACGCCTATGGCGAATCCATCCGGATCCGGGTGACGGCCGGATTCATTATATTCACGGATAAACGTCACCAGATCCGCCGCATGGCGAAAAACATCCGCATCGCGGTTGTAATCCTTCGCTCCCCGGGGAGGATCTCCCCGAAGTGCAAGAACGGCCCGCACTCCAGCCCGGGCGTATTGGTCCAGGATATTCCATACCTCCTCCCGGCTATGCCCTACGCAAGTAAGGTGGGGCACCGTAGGAATACGGGATTCATGCTGGATGCGCAACACCACTTCGCGGGTAAGCTCGCGGGTGGAGCCCCCTGCACCATACGTCACGCTGACGAAACTGGGGCGGTAAGGCTCCAGTTCACGGATAGTCTGGTACAAGGCCGATGCTGCCTGCTCGTTTTTGGGCGGGAAAAATTCAAAGGACAGGCTGGGACCGGCGCCCGATTGCAATCTTTCTCTCAGGTGCACTTCTCTTTACTTGGCTTGGCTAAATACGGATCCGCATCACGGCTCCATGGGAATCATCACCGGTTTGGGAGCTTCCACGGGGACGGGGGCAGAGGGAGAAACCATACCGGACTTGTCTTCTTCCGTCATGTTTTCCTGCCAGCTCGCAGGCGGAACAATGACTTCATCCCCCGGCTTGATAGGTTCCTTGTCATTATTATCAAAAAGCGTATTACGCTTCACGTAGGACTGGAACACTTTCCCGTCCGGGTCAACTCCGTCGATAATCAGGGATACGAAAATGCTCCCGCGTCTGCGGATTCCCAGTTCCTGCCCCACTTTCAAGTCAGGTTGGCCGATGGACTGGAACAGGACCAGGTTGGCGTCACGGTAGTATTCCGTCACACGGCCCACCTGCTCCGCATCCTTGATTTCATTAAGCCATTGCAGCCGGGGATCTCCCTTTTCCATGCTCTGACGTTCCAACAAATCGCGTTCTTCCTCCGCCAGGGCATGACGCTTCTTCAGTTCTTCATTCTCCTTCTTCATCCGTTCCAGCTCCGCCGAGACATGAGCCAGTTCCTCGCTCACCACAGGATCCGCCACCACCACCGGCTGAACGGCGGAGGCAGGAGCCTGCGTGGGCATCGGAAGATACGGGGAGGGATTGACAGGTGCCGGAGTGGAGGCCATCTGCTGCTGTTGCTGAATCACATCCATTCTTGAAGAAATATTCACATAAATCATTCCCAGAACAGCCAGCACCACCACCAGAAACGCCAGGATAAGAATGCGGAAATTACTCATGTCGTCAAACGGTAGAGAAATTATCAAACGTAATTAATAGGAATAATTGAGATAGAACTGGAATTGTCCTCCGCGGTCAATGGCGTTGTTCTTCTGAATCGGAATGGCATAGTCCACTGCCAGCGGACCGATGGGCAGGTTCAGGCGCAGGCCGATCCCGTAGTCGGAAACTATTTTGGACGTGCTGAAGTCAAAAGAATCTCCGTTGACAAAACCGATGTCATAAAACACCGCGACGCGCACTTCTTCAATCACAGGAATGGAATATTCAAACTGGCAGAAGAAGGAGGAACGGCCGCCCATCGTCTCATCACCGCTCAGGGCGGGATTGTACGGCGCCACGTCCCGGAAACGGAAACCGCGCATGTTGTATGGCCCGCCGAGGTAGAGGCGCTCAAAAATGGGCACATCGTGGTTGCCATAGGAATCCACGGTAGCCGCACCGGCATTGATGCTGAAAATGGTGTCTCCGCGCAAATTCCAGTAATAGGAGCCATTCACGCCGAAATTGTATGTATGCACATCGCCGCCCAGGCCGGAATAACCGGCCAGCACTTCAAATTTGCCTCCCTTGCGGGGAAAAATCTGCGCGTCGCGGGTATCAATGGTGTAGGAAAGTTCCACATGGCTGCGCAGGTAGTCTCCGTCCTGTTGCCAGAAGAAGATAGGGGCGTTCCCTTCGGCGTCAATACGGTACTGTTCCAGGCGGTATTCCAGTTTCACGTAATCCAGTTCCCCGATCGGCTTGCGGAGAGAAATGGCAAAGCCATAGTTCTGCTGGTCGTAATAATCGGAAAAATATGTGGAATTGCTGTAGAAGATTTCCGTCCCGAAGGCCAGCTTGCGGTGCAGGAACCACGGATCCACCCAGGAAATACTGGCATCCTGCGTTTCAAAACCGACACGGGCGTTAATCGCGAAACGCTGGCCGCCGCCCACGAAAGAGGACCAGTCATACATGTCAAAATTGGACTGGGTGATGCCTGCGAACAGGTAAACGCTTTCAATAGAGGAAAATGCCACGCCGATATTCAGGGACCCCGTACGTTTTTCCGCCACCTCGATATTGATATCACGGTAGCCGGGCCGCGTGGATCCCACCTGGGCTACGTCCACCATGTCAAAATAGTTCAGGTTCTGGAGGCGCTTCTGGGCGGTATCCAAATCCACGGCGTTCATGGGGTCATTGGACTGGAGGGGAAGTTCCTGGCGGATGACGTAATCCTTCGTGCGGTTATTCCCGGTCAGGCGGATATTGCCTACGCGGTAGGGATTGCCTTCCGTCACATGGTACACGATGTTGATTTGTCCGTAACCTGTCTTGGGATCAACGCCCACTTCCTGAATGTCCGGACGCACGGAGGCGTCCGCATACCCCCGGGAACCGTAATAACGGCGGATCATCGTCACGTCGTCGGCCACTTTCTGGGCGGAATAGGTATCCCCGTTGTACATGCTCAGGCCGGGAATCAGTTCCTGGGCCGTAAACACCTTGGTGGGGCCGAAGGCAACCTGGTTGACCTTGTAGCGGCGCCCCTCGGTAAGGGTAATTCTCATCGTCAGCTTCTGCTCATTGCCTTTGCCGGCGTCAAAATATTCCACCTTGTCCAGCTTGACGCGCAGATAACCTTTATTACGGTAATAAGTCACCAATTCCGCCAGATCGTCCTCCACTTGTTCACGGTCAATGCGTCCGGATTTGGTAATCCAGGTCAACCAGCCCTTCTCCTTGGTTTTCATCACCTGTCGGAGATCCTTGGCGCTGATGTGTTCATTGCCCACAAAGTCAATCTTGATAATATTGGCCTTTTTTCCTTCGTTAATGTCGAAGACCACATCCACAAAGCCGGGCCGTTCCGTTTTCTGGTAAAAATAGGAAACACGTACATCCGGATACCGAGCTTCCTGGTAATAAGTGCGCAACTTGGCAATAGCGCTGCTCAGGGCCTTGTCGCTGAGAGCTTCCCCCCCCTTCAGCCCGCATTCCTCGGAGAGGTCCCTGTTGTCGAACGCGGTATTGCCGCGGAACCCCACGCCGCCCAGCAGATTCTGGGCCGCCATTTCAAACACCACCGCCACGCCGTCGCCGGAAGGCTCCACGGCTACTGTTGTATTGCCGCCTACCAGACCGCTTTCCAACAACCGTTCCAAGTCCTTGTTGACCACTTCCGGGGAATAACTGGTGCCCGGCTGCGTAGCCAGCAAATTTTTCAGACGGTCTTCGGACACGGTCTTGCCGGTGCTTCTGTACCGCACGGAAACGCTCTTCACAGGCCGCCCCTCATACGCCTGGTCACCGGGAAGAAGCCCCGTGCCCGGCCCCAGTTCCCGCATTACCTGTTCCGGAGTCATCACGGAACCATAGGCGCCTCTGTTAAGGGAAGTTTCATCCTGGGCCAAAACAGCCGAACATGCTATCAAGGGAAAGGAAACACACAAAAAAACGGGACGAATCATGAGCGCTGAACTTAATGCTTGGGATATAAAGGACTTTTCCTCTTGCATAGTCAAGACGTGATTCCGCGTAGAACACAGTTGCCCCGTATTCTATTACATCGCGTGCGCGTGCGCGCTTAGGAGGGCAATTGTGTCATTCCTGTGCAATAGCTTGCACTCCAGATACCCTCTCATTAAAGTTATCGCCGCTCGTGTTTTGACCGCTGCCGCCATCCCGGAGCTGAAACAGAACCACTTTCAATTAACACTGACCGTATTATTTATGGAAATCAACGTTGATATTCAACCGGACTGCACAGCCACGCTGAAAGCTTCCATCCCTGCAGAAACCACGGCTGCGCGCCGCGCCTCCATTGTAGATTCCTATGCCGCCAAAGCCAAGCTTCCCGGCTTCCGCCCCGGCAAAACACCCAAGTCCATCATTGAAAAGCGCTTCAAGAAAGAAATTGAAGAAGAACTGCTGGACACCCTTTTTGAAACGGCCTGCTCCACCGCTCTGGAAGAAAACCCCAAATTGAAAGTGCTCAACTTCGGAAAGCCGGAACAATCTCTGGATGACCAGGGCAACTACACCGCTACCAGCACGATGACCGTAGTTCCCGAATTTGAATTACCGGAATACAAAGGCATCGAAGTCAAGGTTCCCTCTTCCGAAGTAACGGAAGCAGACGTAGAGGAAGCTCTGAACTCCCTGGCTGAACAAATCGCGGAATTCACCCCTGTGGACCGCGCCGCCCAAAAAGACGACGTGGCGATTATCGACTTCAAAACCACGTTGGACGGCAAGCCCGTAGCGGAAGCCGTAGGCAAACCCGTAGGCTTCCTGGAAGGCCGTGACGGCCAGTGGATGAAGGTGGAAGACGATCAATTCCTGCCCGGCTTCGCCTCCGCCCTGGAAGGCCTGAATGCCGGTGACAGCAAGGATATCACCGTCACCATTCCGGATACCTTCCCAATTACGGAACTGCGCGGCAAGGAACTCGTATTCCATGCCACTGTGAAAGAAGTACGGGAAAAACAGCTTCCGGCCATGGATGATGCTTTTGCGGAAAAAGTTCTTCCCGGCAAAAACCTGGAAGAATTGAAAACCGCCCTGAAGGAAAACCTGGCCCAGCGCAAAGCCATGCAAATTGATGAGGCCAAGGCCGATCAGATCACGGAAAAGCTGGCGGACATGCTTGACTTCAACCTTCCGGAAGCTGTCGTAGAACGTGAAGTGTACGGCATCCTCCAGCAGAAAATGCAGCAGGCCATGTACAGCGGAAACGCCCCGGCGGACATGGATAAGTTTGTGGAGGAAGCCCGGGAAGAAGCCAAACAGGAGGCCAAGCGCAACCTTAAGGTCTTCTTCATGCTTCAGGAAGTGGCGCAGGTGGAAAAAATTGCCGTCACGGAAATGGAGCTTTACAACGAAGTGGCCCGCCAGGCCCGCCAGCAGAAAAAGAACCTCAAATCCTACATTCGCGAACTCCAGCGCGAAGGCCGCGTGCATGGCATCAGAATGAGCCTGCTGACAGCCAAGGTTCTGGACTTCCTGACAAAAGAGGCCAAAGTAACGGTAGACGAGCAGTAACCCCTCCTCTGCACAAAACACCTTACCAGGGGGAGTTGGCGCACACATGCCCGACTCCCCCGTTTTGCATCTTTTGGACGGGTAACGTACATTGAAAAAACAACATCCAATCTTCCATAAACATGTTTCAAGACCAATCTTCCAAATCAACCCCCGCAAACTCCTACTATGTGCCCATGGTAGTGGAGCAGGACGGCCGCGGCGAACGTGCCTTTGACATTTACTCCCGTCTCCTGAAAGACCGCGTTATCTTCATCGGCTCCGCTATTGACGACGATGTGGCGAATTCCGTCATTGCCCAGCTTCTGTTCCTTCAGATGGCTGACCCGAAAAAAGACATCCACGTCTACATCAACTCCCCCGGAGGATCCGTCACGGCGGGTCTCGCGATTTACGATACGATGCAATTCGTCTCTTGTGACGTAAATACATATTGCCTGGGCATAGCGGCCTCCATGGGTTCCGTCCTTCTGGCTGCGGGAACTCCCGGCAAACGCTTCTGCCTGCCGAACTCCCACGTAATGATTCACCAGGTTTCCGGAGGTGCCCAGGGAACCGCTTCAGATGTGGAACGCACCATCGGCTTCATGTTCAACCTCAAAAAACGCCTCAACGGCATTCTGGCCAAACATACCGGTAAAACGGAAAAGCAAATTGAAAAGGATGCTGACCGCGACAACTACATGACTGCCGAGGAAGCCGTGGCCTACGGCCTGGTGGATAAAGTTCTGGCGCATCACTCTGATGACCAGGGCGACAAGAAAAAAACCAAGGCCTGACCCTTTCCCTCCGCCATTTCTCTCTCTACCTGAAAAACCATGTCCGGTTCCACCCCTCATCTTCCTGCCTGTTCCTGCTGCGGCAAGCCCGGGAACAAGGTGGACAAACTCATCCAGATTGCGGAAGACTTTTACATCTGCAACAATTGCGTTGAAATTTGCGTCAACATGATTGTGAAGGACACAGGCCTTCCGATGGCGACCCGCTTCATCCGCGGCATCCTGAACATGGAACCCTCCGCCTACGCCATGTGCCAGGCGGAGGCCCGCAAAGCGGCAGCCGCGGACATGCTCAGGGAAACGGCGGCCGGACCGGCCTCCTATGAAGGCCCGCTGCCCACACCGGAAGAAATGTGCGCTACGCTCAACCAGTATGTCATCGGTCAGGACTACGCCAAAAAAGTGCTTTCCGTAGCCGTGTACAACCACTACATGCGCCTGCGCCAAAGTGCTGTCATGCTGGACGACAAGTCCCTGGACGATGTGGAAATTGAAAAATCCAACATTCTGCTGGCCGGCCCCACCGGCTCAGGAAAAACCCTGCTGGCGAAAACGCTGGCGAAAATGCTCAACGTCCCATTCTGCATTGTGGACGCCACCACGCTGACGGAAGCCGGTTACGTAGGGGAAGATGTGGAAAACATCATCCTGCGCCTGCTCCAGGCTGCCAACTTTGACGTAGCGAAAGCGGAACAAGGCATCATCTACGTAGATGAAATCGACAAAATCGGACGCAAAACACAGAATGTCTCCGTCACGAGGGACGTCTCCGGGGAAGGCGTGCAGCAGGCTCTGCTGAAAATCATTGAAGGCACCATCTGCAATGTTCCTCCCACCGGAGGCCGCAAGCACCCGCAACAGGAATACATCCGCGTCAATACGGAAAAAATCCTCTTCATTGTGGGCGGCGCTTTCGTCGGGCTGGAAGACATCATCCGCAAACGCCTCGGCGCCACCCAGATGGGATTCGGAGCCATCACGGAACAACGTGACCGCAAGGAATACTCGGAAGAGGAAATACTGGCACAGGCCATGCCGGAAGACCTCTTCTCCTTCGGCATGATTCCGGAATTCGTGGGACGCCTGCCCATCTTCTGTCCGCTCTCCAAGCTGGATGAAAGCCAGCTCGTCCGCCTTCTTACGGAACCCAAAAATGCCCTGGTCAAGCAATATTCCAAACTGCTCGCCATGTACGGCGCCAAACTGGACGTGCTGCCGGACGCCCTGAAAGCCATGGCCGCCGAAGCCATGAAACGCGGCACGGGAGCCCGCGCTCTGCGTTCCATCTTTGAAACCCTCATGCTGGACGTCATGTACACAGTGCCCAGCATGAAAAATGCGGACACCGTTACCATTACCAGGGAAACGGTTACCGGCAACAAGCCGGCCCAAATCCACCAGGCATCCTAACCTCCCCTCCCTGTTCTTCCTCCATGCCGGAATCCCTTACCGTTCTGGGAATAGAATCCTCCTGTGATGAAACGGCAGTCGCCATCCTGCGTTCTGCCGGAGAGGAAAAAGCTCCGGAAATACTCTCCTCCGTCATCTCCTCCCAAATTGCCATTCACCGCCAGCACGGCGGCGTAGTGCCGGAACTGGCTTCCCGCAACCATTCAGCGGATCTTCCCGGAATCATCCGGACCGCGTGCCGCGAAGCCGGAACAGCTCCTGCGGACATTGACGTCTTCGGCGCTACGGGAGGCCCCGGCCTGGTAGCTGCGCTTCTGGTAGGCAACAGCACGGCCAAGGCTCTGGCTCTGGCGGCGGGCAGGCCCTTCGTCTCCGTCAATCATCTGGAAGGCCATCTGCTTTCCCCCTTCCTCAAACGCCCCGGCGGTCCCGTTCCCCATCTGGGCATGGTCGTTTCCGGAGGCCACACCCTTTTTGTGGATGTGCGCGGCGTAGGGAACTACCGCCTGCTGGGCCGCTCTCTGGACGACGCAGCAGGGGAAGCCTTTGACAAGGTAGGCAAAATGCTAGGCCTTCCCTATCCCGGAGGGCCGGAAATCGACCGCTTGGCGGCGGAAGGCGACCCGGAAGCCTTTTCTTTCCCCCGTGCCCTGATGAAAGAGCATACAGCCAACGTATCTTTCTCCGGCCTGAAAACGGCCGTTCTCTATACACTGCCCAAAATTACGAAAAACGGCGATCCTCACGGCCTGCCCCGGCAAACTCTGCGCGACCTCTGCGCTTCTTTCCAGCGGGCCGTGACGGACGTCCTGATTCACAAGGCGCTGAAAGCCTTGCGCGCCTCCGGTCACCGCACCCTTTCCATCTCCGGGGGCGTCTCCTGCAACAGGGAGCTGCGTTCCCGCCTGAAAACCGCCTGTGACCGTGAAAAAGTGGAACTGGTTCTCCCGGACTTCGACCTGACGACGGATAATGCCGCCATGATCGCTTATGTCACCTGTCTCAAAGCCCGCAGAGGACTGTTCCACTCTCTGGATGAAGACGTTGACCCCAATCTTAAATTGACGGAGGATTTAAACAGATCCAAACATTCAACACATTCCTGATAAATATATTATACATGGACTCCCTGTATTTGCGGCATAAAGCTGAAAAAATGTTCATGTTTTCATTGACATCCCGCATCTAAAAACGTAACATAGCGTCCGCTTTTCGTCAGGCAACACGGGAGGATGCTATTTATCCGCTAGAACCGCAGGTTTGGGCGGATTTACGACTTCTCTAGGAGCAGCGAAAGGCGGAAGAAGTCTATGCTTCTGTAGCTCAGGGGTAGAGCGCATCCTTGGTAAGGATGAGGTCGCGGGTTCAATTCCCGCCAGAAGCTCCATCTTCAAGCTAGACCCATAGCAGCCCAAACCTAAACATAATATTATGGCTAAAGAGCAATTCCAGCGCAACAAGCCCCACGTGAACGTGGGCACCATCGGTCACGTTGACCACGGCAAAACCTCCCTTACCGCCGCCATTACTTCAGTGCTCGCTAAGAAGGGTTTCGCCGAAGCACGCGGCTATGATCAGATTGACGCCGCCCCCGAAGAACGCGAACGCGGCATCACCATCTCCACGGCTCACGTTGAATACGAAACGGAAAACCGCCACTATGCCCACGTTGACTGCCCCGGACACGCCGACTATGTGAAAAACATGATCACCGGCGCTGCCCAGATGGACGGCGCCATCCTTGTGGTTGCCGCTTCCGACGGCCCGATGCCGCAGACCCGCGAACACATCCTCCTTGCCCGCCAGGTGGGCGTTCCCGCCATTGTCGTTTACATGAACAAGTGCGACCT
>ENA-OZYP01000484-OZYP01000484.1-human-gut-metagenome-genome-assembly--contig:-NODE-484-length-11674-cov-7.166365_pt1 | contig 11674 bp, 7 predicted proteins | sample MGYA00243634_ERZ654125 | MGnify/ENA primary metagenome ERZ654125 (study PRJEB26926, sample SAMN06165281) | human gut metagenome | biome: ENVO:00009003; feature: ENVO:2100002; material: ENVO:00002003... | reverse complement strand
ATGTGTATAAGAGACAGGAAGCGGCAGATCCGGCATGCAAGAGAACGGCAGGCGGAGCGTTTTGCAGGAACGGATTGCCGTTTCAATGGGGACATCCGGTCTGCACAGGTGGAAGAATATTGCCCGTTGGGAGAGGAGGGTCAGAAAGTCATGGAACAGCTGTATCGTACGCTGCAGCTCAGTGCCAGAGTTTATCACCGGATTCTCAAAACTGCCCGAACCATAGCTGATTTGGAGGACCGGGAAGAGATCACGGGGGAACATTTGCTGGAGGCGGCGTGTTATCGCCCTTCGGAGACGTATTGGAATTAATTGTGTGCCGGAACCGGGTACATTAAGTGTCCGGCAAGAAAAAGGGGCCGGTACGAAAATAACGGAAAACGTGCGGGCTGTGTGAAAACAGGGAAAGGGACAGGTATGTTTATGGCGGAGGAAGAGAGAAAATATGCATATTTTTTGTGCAGCACCTATACAATCGGAGGCGTGCGGGCAGAACGGCTGCTTGCACGCTTCGGGTCACCCCGGGCGGTATATGAGGCGGAGACAGAGGAATGGAGGGAGTGCGTGGGCAATTCTGCGGCGGAAGCCTTGGAACGGCAGAAGAAAAGCGGAGAGTGGGAACGGGAATATGGACAGCTTTCGGAACAACAGATCCACTTTCTTTTGCGGGAGGAGAAAGGATTTCCCGGGAAACTGGCAGAAATTCCGGATCCGCCTTACGGCATTTTTTACCGGGGAAAACTGCCGGATGAGAACGAACCGGCGGTGGCGGTCATCGGTGCCAGAGAGTGTTCGGAATACGGCAGATATGTGGCCGAGGAACTGGGACAGTATCTGGGAAGAGCGGGAATACAGGTCATCAGCGGAATGGCCCGGGGGATTGACGGGATCAGCCAGCAGGCAGCGTTATCTGCGGGAGGAACTTCCTATGGTGTGCTGGGATGCGGAGTGGATATCTGTTATCCCGCACAGAATCGAAGATTGTATGAAGAACTGTTGGAAAAAGGGGGATTGCTCTCCTCCTATGCGCCGGGAACAAAGCCGCTGCCCCAGTATTTTCCACCAAGAAACCGTATTGTCAGCGGACTGTCGGATGCTCTGATCGTCATTGAGGCCAGACAGAAGAGCGGGACGTTGATCACGGTGGATATGGCACTGGAACAGGGCAGGGACGTCTATGTGGTGCCGGGCAGGCTTACGGACAGGCTCAGTGACGGCTGCAATCATCTGCTGACGCAGGGAGCGGGAGTGTTTTTATCTCCGGAGAGTTTTGCAGAGGATTTTTTGCGGAGCTGGGAGGAAAAACAGGGACTTTCCGCAGATGGCTCCGGAGGAAAGAACAGGCGGAAAAATAATAGGGAAACCGGCAGAAATACGGCAAAAGTAAAATTGCCCAAAGAATCCCTGCAAAAGATCTTGGAATGTCTGGAACCTGTGCCAAAGACATCGGAGACGCTGTTGCAGGAACTTTGGGAGAAGGGAGAATATACGGACATTTCCGCACTGAACCGGGCACTGATGGAACTGGAACTTTTGGGATATGCCAGACAGAACAGTCCGGGACATTTCAGCACTTCTGCGAATTGACAAGGCTTTCGGAAAAGGGGTATAGTAATAGACATATGAGAATGACGAGAAAGGTCAGGTGCCCTTATGAACGATAAAGATACTTACAGAATGCATACCAAAGTAATACAGATCGGAGACCGGAAGATCGGCGGCGGCAATCCTATCGCCATCCAGTCCATGACCAATACGAAGACCGAGGATGTGAAGGCAACCGTAGAGCAGATCCTGCGTCTGGAGAGGGCAGGCTGTGAGATCATCCGCTGCACAGTACCGACGCTGGAGGCGGCAGCAGCTATCCTGGAGATCAAGAAGCAGATCCACATTCCTTTAGTGGCGGATATCCATTTTGACTACCGTATGGCACTGGCAGCCATTGAGAACGGTGCCGACAAGATCCGCATCAATCCTGGGAATATCGGAAATCCGGAGCGGGTAAAGGCTGTGGTAGATGCAGCAAAAGAGAGGAATATCCCGATCCGTGTGGGAGTGAACAGCGGTTCCCTGGAGAAGCCGCTGGTGGAAAAATACGGTGGAGTGACTGCGGAAGGTATTGTGGAGAGCGCACTGGACAAGGTACACATGATCGAAGATCTGGGATATGACAATCTGGTCATCAGTATCAAATCTTCGGATGTGCTGATGTGCGTGAAAGCCCATGAACTGCTGGCAGGCCGTACGGTGTACCCTCTGCATGTGGGCATTACCGAATCCGGTACTGTGAACAGCGGTAATATCAAGTCAGCCATCGGTCTGTCCCTGATCTTAAGCCAGGGCATCGGTGACACCATCCGGGTATCCCTGACAGGAGATCCCGTAGAGGAGATCAAATCCGCAAAGCTGATCCTGCGTACATTAGGATTGCGCAAGGGCGGCATTGAGGTCGTATCCTGTCCCACCTGTGGAAGAACCCAGATCAATCTGATCGATCTGGCCACTAAAGTGGAGAAAATGGTAGAGGATTACCCGCTGGATATCAAAGTGGCTGTCATGGGCTGCGTGGTAAACGGCCCCGGAGAAGCAAAAGAAGCGGATCTGGGAGTTGCGGGCGGTATCGGAGAAGGTCTGCTGATCAAGCATGGCGAGATCGTAAAAAAGCTTCCGGAGGATCAGCTGCTCCCCGCCTTGAAAGAGGAATTGGATCATTGGAGTTAAAATAAATGAGTAAACCTTTTTTTGAGGTATTTCCTTCGTTACAGTTGAATACGGACATTCGTGACCTGATGGGGCAGACAGAAGTGGAGAGAGTCTCGGCGACAAAACGCAGAGACTTTCTTCGGGTGTACTTAAAAAGTACCCGCCTGATCCAGAAAGCGGACATCTGGACCACGGAACAGGAGATCAAGAAGCAGCTGTTCCCTCAGGCCAACCTGACAGTGAAAATATACGAAAAGTTCGAATTGTCTTCCCAGTACAATCCGGAAAAGCTGATGGATATTTATAAGGAAAGTATTCTGGAGGAATTCCGGGAGTATAGCCATATCCAGTATAATGCCCTGAAGACGGCGAAAATGGAGTATCCTTCGGAAAATGAAATGCTTTTAACGCTGGAAGATACGGTATTAAATCACAGTATGGAAGGGGAGATCCTGCAGATTCTGGAGAAGATCCTGGTGGAACGTTGTGGATTCTCCGTGAAGATCCATACGGCTTATGTGGAAAAAGAGACCGGGCGTTTCCAGGAGGAAGAGGAAGCAAAGATCCGTCTGAAGGTGGATGCCATTTACAGTCGTACGAAAGGCAGAAGAGAAGAAGGAGAGCAGACTGCATCGGCGGAAGGAAGCGGGCAAAGTACAGCACAGGATCCGGAAACCGGCAAGGCTGCAGAGACCGCACAAAAGCCGAAGACCGAGAATGCCGGTGGCGTGACCAAGAGCTTTCAGGGTGGCAGCCGCGGTGAATTCAAAAAGGGCGAGTTTCGTAAGGGTGGTAACTTTGAAAAAGGTGCGTTGAAGAGATCAGACAATCCGGATGTCATCTACGGGCGTGATTTCGAAGAAGAGGCCATGAAGATTGAGGAACTCATCGGAGAGATGGGTGAGGTGGTCATCCGCGGTAAGGTACTGTCCGTGGATACCCGTGACATCAAGAACGAGAAGACGATTATTATTTTCAATATCTCTGATTTTACCGATACCATGACCATCAAGATGTTCGTGCGTACCGAGCAGGTGAAGGAAGTGACCGGGGACATCAAGCCGGGAGCTTTCTTAAAGGTCAAGGGAATCTGTATGATGGATAAGTTCGATCACGAGCTGGCCATCGGTTCCATTGCGGGAATCAAGAAGATCCCTGATTTTACCAATACGAGAATGGATACCTCCGCCAGAAAGCGTGTGGAACTGCACTGTCATACAAAGATGAGTGATATGGACGGTGTCTCCGAGGCCAAGGACATTGTAAAGCGCGCCTACAAATGGGGACATCGGGCCATTGCCATCACGGATCACGGCGTGGTACAGAGTTTTACCGATGCAAACCATGTCTGGGATGACCTGTGGAAAGCGGAAAAAGGCAAGCGGAAAGAAGCCGGAGACGAGAATCCGGACAAGCAGGATTTCTTCAAGATCATTTACGGTGTGGAAGCCTATCTGGTGGATGATCTGAAAGAGATAGTGACGAATGATAAGGGACAGAGTCTGCATGAGGATTATGTGGTATTCGATATCGAGACCACGGGATTTTCCCCGGTCAACAACCGCATTATCGAGATCGGTGCGGTAAAGGTATCCGGTGGAGAGATCGTGGATCGTTTTTCCACCTTTGTCAACCCGGATGTGCCGATTCCCTTCGAAATCGAGAAGCTGACCAGCATCCGGGACGAGGATGTTATGGATTCCCCCCAGATCGACGTGATCCTGCCGCAGTTTCTGCAGTTCTGTGAAGGCTGTATCATGGTGGCTCACAATGCCAGCTTTGATATGAGTTTCATTATGGAGAATTGCAGAAGACTGGACTATCCGCAGGAGTTTACCTATGTGGATACCGTGGGCATTTCCAGAGTACTTTTGAAGAACCAGTCGAAGCATACGCTGGATGCGGTGGCCAAGACCCTGGGGATTTCCCTGGAGAATCATCACAGAGCCGTGGATGATGCGGAGTGCACGGCCCATATTTTCGTGAAATTTATTAAAATGCTGGAAGAGCAGGACATTCATAATCTGACGGAAGTCAATGCACTGGGAGCTTCCAGTGTGGATGCCGTGAAGAAGATGCCTTCTTACCATGCCATTATTCTGGCGAAAAATGATCTGGGGCGTATCAACCTGTATCGTCTGGTGTCCCAGTCACATCTGACCTATTTTAACAAACATCCCCGGATTCCCAAGAGTCTGGTGATGAAGTACAGAGAAGGACTGATACTGGGAAGTGCCTGCGAGGCGGGAGAACTGTACCGGGCACTGTTGGACGGACAGTCGGATGCCCAGATTGCCAGACTGGTGAAATTCTATGACTATCTGGAGATCCAGCCCTGCGGCAACAACAAATTCATGATCGCTTCGGAACGTGTGAGGAATGTAAATTCCATTGAGGATATTCAGAATATCAACCGGAAGATCGTGTCCCTGGGAGAACAGTTCCACAAGCCGGTAGTGGCTACCTGCGATGTGCATTTCCTGGATCCAGAGGATGAGGTCTACCGCCGTATCATCATGGCGGGACGAGGATTCGATGATGCGGATGATCAGGCACCATTGTATTTACATACCACGGAAGAGATGCTGGAAGAATTCTCTTATCTGGGAAGTGATAAGGCGGAAGAAATCGTTATTACCAATACCAATATGATTGCAGACATGATCGAGACTATTGCACCGGTGCGCCCGGACAAATGTCCTCCGGTCATTCCCGACAGTGATAAGACACTGACGGAGATCTGTTATAACAGAGCCCATGAAATTTACGGACCAGATCTGCCTCAGATCGTAGAAGCAAGACTGGAGAAGGAATTGAACTCCATTATCAAGAACGGATTTGCCGTAATGTACATCATTGCGCAGAAGCTGGTATGGAAGTCGGTGGAGGATGGATACCTGGTAGGCTCCCGTGGATCCGTAGGAAGCTCCTTTGTGGCGACTATGGCGGGAATCACGGAGGTCAACCCCTTGAGCCCCCATTATTATTGCAGCAAATGCCATTATGTGGACTTTGACAGTGATGAGGTTAAGGCCTATGCCGGTAAGGCGGGAATCGATATGCCGGACAAGGTATGTCCGGTGTGCGGAGAAAAGCTTCACAAGGACGGATTTGATATTCCTTTCGAGACGTTCCTGGGATTCAAGGGAGACAAGGAGCCGGATATCGACCTGAACTTCTCCGGTGAGTACCAGTCCAAGGCGCATAAATATACAGAGGTTATCTTCGGCGCGGGACAGACCTTCCGTGCCGGAACCATTGCAACCCTGGCAGATAAGACGGCCTTCGGTTACGTGAAGAATTATTTTGAAGAACGTGGCATTCACAAGCGGACCAGTGAGATTGACCGTATTGCTTCGGGATGTACCGGAGTACGACGCAGTACCGGTCAGCATCCCGGTGGTATCGTCGTACTGCCCTTAGGACAGGATATCAACTCCTTCACCCCGGTGCAGCATCCTGCCAACGATATGACCACGGATACCATAACCACACACTTTGATTATCATTCCATCGACCACAACCTGTTGAAACTGGATATTCTGGGACACGATGATCCTACCATGATCCGTATGCTTCAGGACCTGACAGGGAGAGATCCTCTGACGATTCCCTTAGACGGACAGGATGTCATGAGTCTGTTCCAGAATACGGATGCGCTGGGCATTACTCCGGAGCAGATCGGCGGAACAAAGCTGGGGGCATTGGGTATCCCGGAGTTTGGTACCGATTTCGCCATGCAGATGGTTATCGATGCCAAGCCCAAGGCATTTTCCGATCTGGTGCGTATTTCCGGCCTGTCCCACGGTACCAACGTATGGCTGGGAAATGCACAGGATCTGATCATGAGCGGCGTGGCAACGATTTCCACCGCCATCTGTACCCGTGACGATATCATGCTGTATCTGATCCAGATGGGTGTGGAATCGGAGAAGTCCTTCAAGATCATGGAGGCCGTGCGTAAAGGCATGGTGGCGAAGGGTAGATGCGCCATGTGGGAAGAGTGGAAAGAAGACATGCTGGCCCACAATGTACCCCAGTGGTATATTGAATCCTGTCAGAAGATCGAGTACATGTTCCCGAAGGCCCATGCGGCGGCATACGTTATGATGGCATGGCGTATTGCATATTGTAAGATCCATTATCCGTTAGCCTATTACGGAGCGTTTTTCAGTATTCGTGCCAAGGCATTTTCTTATGAAATTATGTGTCAGGGACAGAAGCACTTGGAGAGCGTTATGGTGGATTACAAAAAGCGACAGGATACGCTTTCCAATAAGGAGAAGGATGCCATGGGTGATATGCGTATCGTGCAGGAAATGTATGCACGAGGCTTTGAATTCGAGCCAATTGATATCTTTAGAGCCCAGTCCAGATCCTTCCAGATCGTGGATGGCAAATTAATGCCTTCCTTAAACAGTATCGACGGACTGGGAGAGAAGGCGGCGGATGCCATCGTGGAAGCGGCAAAAGACGGCCCCTTCCTGTCTAAAGATGATTTCCGCCAGAGAACCAAAGTCTCCAAGACCATCATCGACCTGATGGATTCCCTGGGATTATTGGGAGACCTCCCGGAGTCCAATCAGATCAGTATATTTGACCTGGTGTAACAGCTCAGCCATACCATGACGAATGCACGGCTTGGACGCTTGAGTACAAAGCTGCGCATTTGACATGGTATGAGCGGAGCGCCCAATCCATGAAGCAAAAGATGAGCCGCGCAAGCGGCGTCGACTGCGCAGCAGCCGCTTTTGCGAATGGCCGTGGGCTGAGCTGGTCTAAAAATTTTTAAAAAAAGTGCTTGCATTTTTTCGACAACTCGATTATACTATGCAAGTACTGTTTTTGTGGCTGATTGGTCAAGCGGTTAAGACGTCGCCCTCTCACGGCGAAAACAGGGGTTCGATTCCCCTATCAGCTGCTTATTCTTTAATAGAATAGCCCAACCCTGAAAAGTGTCGGAAAGCATAGAAAATTGCTTTTTGGCTCTTTTTTTATACTGTCTGGGGCTGGGCAAATGAAAAATCTTCTTGCCATTCCCATTTTTTTGTTGTATAGTGGTTCACGATTACTCAAAGCAGGGGAAAATACGGCAAAGAGGCGGGAACCGGATGCCGTAGGTCCGTAGACAGACGGATAGATGGGAGTGCATATGGCAAAATATTTAGTAATTGTAGAGTCACCGGCCAAGGTGAAGACAATCAAAAAGTTTTTGGGAGCAAATTATGAAGTTATGGCCAGCCAGGGGCATGTGAGGGACCTGCCCAAGAGTCAGCTGGGATTTGATCCGGAACATGATTATGAACCGAAATATATTACCATCCGCGGAAAGGGAGACCTTCTTGCTTCTTTGCGCAAAGAAGTAAAAAAGGCAGATAAGATTTATCTCGCAACCGACCCGGACCGTGAAGGAGAAGCTATTTCCTGGCATCTGTATTATGCCTTGAAACTGGAAAGCAAAAAAGTATATCGTATTACCTTCAATGAGATCACCAAGAATGCGGTAAAGGAATCTCTGAAAAACGCCAGAGAGATCGATATGAATCTGGTGGATGCCCAGCAGGCAAGACGTATGCTGGACCGTATGGTGGGCTATCGGATCTCCCCACTTCTGTGGGCAAAGATCAAGAGAGGCTTAAGTGCCGGCCGTGTACAGTCTGTGGCACTCCGTATCATCTGTGACAGAGAGGACGAGATCAACGCATTTATTCCGGAAGAGTATTGGTCTCTGGATGTGAATCTGAAAGTAAAAGGCGAGAAGAAGCCTATTTGTGCAAAATATTACGGTACCACCGAAAAAAAACAGGGAATTACCAGCAAGGAACAGGCAGACAGCATTATGGATTCCCTGAATGGCGCAAAATTCGAAGTAAAAGAAGTGCGTCACGGCGAACGTGTGAAAAAAGCGCCGCTTCCCTTTACGACTTCCACACTGCAGCAGGAAGCCAGCAAGGTATTAAATTTCTCTACCCAGAAGACTATGCGTCTGGCACAGCAGTTATATGAAGGTGTGGATATCAAGGGAGAGGGCACTGTTGGTCTGATCACCTACCTGCGTACCGATTCTACCCGTGTATCCGAAGAGGCGGAGACACAGGCAGCGGAATTTATTGATGTTCATTACGGTGAAAAATACAAGACCGCTGCAGCAACGGAGAAGAAGAACAGCCAGAAGATTCAGGATGCCCACGAAGCTATCCGTCCCACGGATCTGAACCGGATGCCTATTGCTATCAAGGAGCAGCTTCCCAGGGATCTGTTCCGTCTGTATCAGCTGATTTGGAAACGATTTGTGGCAAGCCGCATGAGTGCTGCACAGTATGATACCACTTCTGTGAAGATTCAGGCAAAGGACCAGATTTTTACTCTGGCAGCTTCCAGAATGCGTTTCGATGGATTCATGAGCGTCTACACCCAGGAAGATGATAAGGAAGAAGAAAATGTGCTCGGCGGTAATCTGGACGAGAACAGCGTGCTGGAATTCCAGAGCTTTGATCCGAAACAGCATTTTACCCAGCCCCCTGCACATTACACCGAAGCCAGTCTGGTGCGTGCCATGGAAGAACTGGGCATCGGACGTCCCAGTACCTATGCACCTACCATTACCACCATCCTTGCCAGGAGATATATTGCCAAGGAGAACCGCAATCTCTACGTTACGGAACTGGGGGAAGTGGTCAACAATATGATGAAGGAAGCATTCCCCTCCATCGTGGATGTGAATTTCACGGCCAACATGGAAGCTCTGCTGGATGGTGTGGAAGAAGGCACGGTAAAATGGAAGACCATCGTGTCCAATTTCTATCCTGATCTGGATGAAGCAGTAAAAAAAGCGGAGAAGGACCTGGCAGAGGTGACCATTGCGGACGAGGAATCCGATGAGGTCTGTGAACTGTGCGGCAGACGAATGGTGATCAAATATGGACCCCACGGCAGATTCCTGGCATGTCCTGGATTCCCGGAATGCCGTAATACCAAGCCTTATTTTGAAAAGATTGGTGTAGCCTGCCCCAAGTGCGGCAAGGATATTGTCATGAAAAAGACCAAAAAAGGCAGAAAATATTATGGCTGTATCGATAATCCGGAGTGTGATTTCATGGTATGGCAGAAGCCTTCGGGAGAGAAGTGTCCCCGCTGTGGCAAGTTGCTGCTGGAAAAAGGCAACAAACTGGTCTGCATGGACGAACAGTGCGGCTATGTGAAAAATAAACCGACGGAAGAGAAGTAGTTTTATATACTGTCAGAATTTTCTCATAAATTAACGCTATTTTCATTGTAATCTGAAATTACATGTGCTACAATGTGCATAACATCTGGTAGTTTCTTAGTATGTGTAGACGGAGGGAAATAGATGAGTAGCGTACAACTGTTGGACAAAACACGTAAAATCGGGAAATTATTACACAACAATAACTCCAGCAAAGTGGTATTCAGCGACATCTGTAAGGTGATGCGGGAAATTCTGAATTCCAATGTACTGGTGATCAGCCGGAAAGGAAAGGTCCTCGGCGTAGGAAAATCCGACGGAATTGAGCCGATCACAGAACTGCTGGATGACAATATCGGTGGATTTATTGATCCGATGTTAAACGAGAGACTGCTGGGCGTATTATCCACGAAAGAGAACGTCAACCTGGAGACTCTTGGCTTTGAAAATACCGATACGAGAAAATTTCAGGCGATCATCACTCCGATCGAGATTGCCGGAGAGCGTTTGGGAACCCTCTTCATTTACAAATGCAATGAACAGTATGATATTGATGATATTATCCTTTGCGAATATGGTACCACAGTGGTGGGACTGGAAATGTTGCGGGCTGTGAATGAAGAGAGTGCGGAGGAGAGCCGTAAGGTGGCTGTCGTAAAATCTGCAGTCAGCACTCTTTCTTTCTCAGAGATGGAAGCCATCACCCATATTTTCGACGAACTGAACGGCATGGAGGGAATCCTGGTTGCCAGCAAGATCGCTGACAGAGTCGGTATCACCAGATCTGTGATCGTCAATGCCCTGCGGAAGTTCGAAAGTGCCGGTGTGATTGAATCCCGTTCCTCCGGTATGAAAGGAACCTATATTAAAGTTTTGAATGATGCCGTATTCGATGAGATCGAGGAACTGAAGCGTCAGAACGGCAGAAATTAAATGAAAAATGTAAGAATTTGCAAGAATAAGAAAAATTTAGGAAGAAGAGACTATTGCGAAAAATAGTCTCTTTTCTTTATATTTATTCTGAGTGAGTTTATTTTACTATTGTGTTTTTGTCGAAATACTTTATAATAAAATAAAATGGGTATATGGTAGAAAGTGGTTTTTGGGCGCTCTTGTCAGAAGACCGCGGAATGTGAGGTAATATGATACAGACAAACGCATTTGATTATATCAATGTTCTGGACCGGGCAGCGGACGCAGCCTGGCAGCGGAACGAAGCCATTTCCAATAATATCGCCAATGTGGATACTCCGGGCTACAAGAGGCAGGATGTGGCTTTCGAATCGGTATTGCAGCAGGCTCTTGGCAATAACAGATATGAGTCCATGGATGATAAGGTGGCCAATGTGGATCTGAGCCGACTGCGGGGCAGGGCTTACTTGGACTATGCCAATTATTCCTATCGCCTGGATGGCAATAACGTGGATATTGAAAATGAAAATGTAATGCTGGCGGAGAACCAGCTGAAATACCAGGGACTGATCAGCAGCATTAATCAGGAATTTACTAATTTAAAGACAGTGATGAAGTGAGGAATTAGCGTATGAGTATGTTTTCAGCATTTGATGTTACGGCATCGGGACTTACTGCCCAGAGACTTCGTATGGACGTGATCTCCGAAAACGTTGCCAATGCCAATACTACAAGAACCGAGGATGGCACCCCCTATCGCCGCAAGATCGTTACTTTCCAGCAGAAGGGGCAGCAGCAGACTTTCAGTCAGGTGCTGCACCTGTCTCTTATACACATCTGACGCTGCCGACG
>ENA-OZYP01000471-OZYP01000471.1-human-gut-metagenome-genome-assembly--contig:-NODE-471-length-11806-cov-6.600034_pt1 | contig 11806 bp, 7 predicted proteins | sample MGYA00243634_ERZ654125 | MGnify/ENA primary metagenome ERZ654125 (study PRJEB26926, sample SAMN06165281) | human gut metagenome | biome: ENVO:00009003; feature: ENVO:2100002; material: ENVO:00002003... | reverse complement strand
TTTCTCTGTTGTAGATGTAGTTGGTGTATTGACTGATAGTGTGAATCCTACGGATTATCTGAAGAAGATGCGAAAACGGGATGAAGAACTGGCTACTTACCTGGGGACAACTTGTCCCCAGGTAGAAATGGTGACAGATACAGGAAAAAAACGAAAAACGTTGGCGGCAAATGTGCAGGCTTTATTCCGCATCATTCAATCTATTCCTTCTCCTAAAGCTGAACCTTTCAAGCTTTGGTTAGCACAAGTAGGTTATGAGCGTGTACAGGAAATAGAAAATCCGGAATTGGCTCAAGAGCGCATGAAAGAACTATATGAGCAAAAAGGTTATCCAAAAGATTGGATTGACAAACGTTTGAGAGGAATCGCCATTCGTCAGAATTTGACGGATGAATGGAAAGAAAGGGGAATCACGGAAAAAAGTGATTATGCCATTCTTACGGCAGAAATATCTAGAGCAACGTTTGGATTGACTCCTTCGGATTATAAAATATATAAGGGGCTGACGAAGAAAAATCAGAATCTTCGTGACCACATGTCTGATTTGGAGTTGATATTTACAATGCTTGGAGAACGTGTCACAACGGAAATTTCTCAGAAAGAAAAACCAGATACATTTACTAAAAGTAAGCAAGTAGCACAACGTGGAGGAAATGTAGCCGGAGTAGCACGTGAACAAGCTGAAAAAGAGTTGGGTAGAAGTGTTGTTTCTCCTGAAAATTTTCTGTTGGATTCTGATAAACAGAATGATACTTTAGAGCTTCCTTTTCTTGAAAATGATGAATGAATAACTTGTAAAGTCTATATGCTATGATTAAGAAAACACTTTATTTTGGGAATCCGGTCTATTTGTCTTTAAAAAATGCCCAGTTGGTGATTAAATTGCCGGAGGTGGTGAAGAACAGTGCTTTACCCGAAGGGTTCAAACGAATGTCCGAAGTGACTAAGCCAATAGAAGATATTGGAGTAGTGGTGTTGGACAATAAGCAGATAACCATTACTTCGGGAGTATTGGAAGCTTTGCTTGAGAATAATTGTGCAGTCATAACCTGCGATTCTAAAAGTATGCCGGTTGGTTTAATGCTTCCTTTGTATGGGAATACTACACAAAATGAAAGGTTTCGTCATCAACTTGGTGCGTCTCTACCATTGATGAAACAACTTTGGCAGCAAACAATAAAAGCCAAAATAGAGAATCAGACGGTAGTATTGCATGAATGTGCTGGAGAAGAAATAAAGTGTATGAAGGTGTGGGCTGCAGATGTAAAGAGTGGAGATTCTGATAATTTGGAGGCTCGTGCAGCTGCTTATTATTGGAAGAATTTGTTTAAAATAGAAGGCTTTACAAGGGATAGAGAAGGTATTCCTCCTAATAATTTGTTAAATTATGGGTATGCTATTTTGAGGGCAGTTGTTGCTCGTGCTTTGGTGACAAGTGGGCTTCTACCTACTTTGGGAATACATCATCATAATCGTTATAATGCTTATTGTCTGGCAGATGATATAATGGAACCTTATCGCCCTTATGTGGATAGGTTGGTATATGATATATTCAAGGAAGCAGAACCGAATTGTGTTGAATTGACGAGAGAATTGAAAGCGAGGTTACTGACAATTCCTACATTAGAGACTGTTATTTCGGGAAAACGTAGTCCGTTGATGGTAGCTGTTGGGCAGACTACGGCTTCTCTGTATAAATGTTTCAGTGGTGAGTTGCGTAAAATATCCTATCCAGAGATGTGATGGACCGGTTTAGTGAATATCGCATTATGTGGGTATTAGTGTTGTTTGATTTGCCTACCGAAACCAAGAAGGATAAAAAGGCGTATGCGGAATTTAGAAAAAATCTGCAAAAGGATGGATTTACGATGTTCCAGTTCTCTATATATGTTCGTCATTGTGCGAGTTGTGAGAATGCGGAGGTACATATAAAAAGAGTTAAATCTTTCTTACCGGACTATGGAAGTGTCGGAATTATGTGCATTACGGACAAGCAATTTGGAAATATAGCACTTTTTTATGGGAAAAAGACTGTGGATGTGAATACGCCTGGACAACAATTAGAATTATTCTAAAAAAATCCCGCGCAATGGCGGGATTTTTTTAGAAGCAGCATTCTTTTTTTATATTCTAATACTATGTGTAATCGTTTGAATATTAGATTATTACTTGTAATCAGCTGTTTCCAATGGTTCAAAGATACTAAAATGAAAGCAAATCACAACACGCATTGTTTGACTATGTAAACGAAGCGGGCTGTTTCCAATGGTTCAAAGATACTAAAATGAAAGCAAATCACAACTCCGGGACGATTAATATACCGCGTTCAGAAGCTGTTTCCAATGGTTCAAAGATACTAAAATGAAAGCAAATCACAACAGACCTTAACAAATTAAACCTCAACTCACTGCTGTTTCCAATGGTTCAAAGATACTAAAATGAAAGCAAATCACAACGATATTGGACACCGCTTCCAGTGATGCGGGGCTGTTTCCAATGGTTCAAAGATACTAAAATGAAAGCAAATCACAACTATCGTTCAGGATTAATTCGGCTACAGCCCGCTGTTTCCAATGGTTCAAAGATACTAAAATGAAAGCAAATCACAACACTTTAAATCTATATAGTTTACCATAGCTTGCTGTTTCCAATGGTTCAAAGATACTAAAATGAAAGCAAATCACAACAGAAGCTTCTTGGCGGAATGAAACAAATAAGCTGTTTCCAATGGTTCAAAGATACTAAAATGAAAGCAAATCACAACCGCCTTCAGCTTCTTGAGCTGCGTAATGTAGCTGTTTCCAATGGTTCAAAGATACTAAAATGAAAGCAAATCACAACGAAACATCAACCGTTTCATCCGTCGTAACGCTGTTTCCAATGGTTCAAAGATACTAAAATGAAAGCAAATCACAACCAATCTTAATATCGCCATTAGCTATTGCTTGCTGTTTCCAATGGTTCAAAGATACTAAAATGAAAGCAAATCACAACCGGTGAAACTGGAGTTCCGACCAGTCCTTAGCTGTTTCCAATGGTTCAAAGATACTAAAATGAAAGCAAATCACAACCCTTTCCATTATAGTGTAAATGAACTCTTTGCTGTTTCCAATGGTTCAAAGATACTAAAATGAAAGCAAATCACAACAGCGTACATTCTCTGAAAAGCTTAATCAAAGCTGTTTCCAATGGTTCAAAGATACTAAAATGAAAGCAAATCACAACAAATACATGCCATAGCTTTAACCTCCTACTGCTGTTTCCAATGGTTCAAAGATACTAAAATGAAAGCAAATCACAACCTATTCCTTGCAAACCTACCAAAACAAATGGCTGTTTCCAATGGTTCAAAGATACTAAAATGAAAGCAAATCACAACACGACTCTACCGATTCTACCAACAAAGGGGCTGTTTCCAATGGTTCAAAGATACTAAAATGAAAGCAAATCACAACATGTCCGTAGTACTAAAAGTTTCGAGGTCAGCTGTTTCCAATGGTTCAAAGATACTAAAATGAAAGCAAATCACAACAATTTTTGATGATACATTTTCTAAACCATCGCTGTTTCCAATGGTTCAAAGATACTAAAATGAAAGCAAATCACAACTAATCGTAACGCTTTTACAATTAGGGTTTCGCTGTTTCCAATGGTTCAAAGATACTAAAATGAAAGCAAATCACAACAACCATTAACTCGTACAGAGATGGCAGTTTGCTGTTTCCAATGGTTCAAAGATACTAAAATGAAAGCAAATCACAACTTAGGTATTCCTGCACCGGGTGGAATGAATGCTGTTTCCAATGGTTCAAAGATACTAAAATGAAAGCAAATCACAACACAACTGGCGGAACAACGCTATCGGGTATGGCTGTTTCCAATGGTTCAAAGATACTAAAATGAAAGCAAATCACAACGGGTCTCGCCTTGCATATCTCATCGATGAAGCTGTTTCCAATGGTTCAAAGATACTAAAATGAAAGCAAATCACAACAAATACATGCCATATCTTTAAACTCCTGCTGCTGTTTCCAATGGTTCAAAGATACTAAAATGAAAGCAAATCACAACATAATCGTCTTGGCTGATTGTCCCAGCCTTGCTGTTTCCAATGGTTCAAAGATACTAAAATGAAAGCAAATCACAACGCCTTTGCCGCATCGCCTACCGCTTTTTTAGCTGTTTCCAATGGTTCAAAGATACTAAAATGAAAGCAAATCACAACTCAATCACTTGATTAACCCTATACGGGTATGCTGTTTCCAATGGTTCAAAGATACTAAAATGAAAGCAAATCACAACTTTATTTCCTGAGTCTTCTTTATGCTCCAAGCTGTTTCCAATGGTTCAAAGATACTAAAATGAAAGCAAATCACAACGAAACAGTTGCTTCCTTCTAATTCTCCATTGCTGTTTCCAATGGTTCAAAGATACTAAAATGAAAGCAAATCACAACAGGAATTGAAGATGCTTTTGCAGTACAATCGCTGTTTCCAATGGTTCAAAGATACTAAAATGAAAGCAAATCACAACGATACCCCTTAGGTCAACATGGCACATACGGCTGTTTCCAATGGTTCAAAGATACTAAAATGAAAGCAAATCACAACAATTATGTGTTAGATAAGCTTATTGAAGAGCTGTTTCCAATGGTTCAAAGATACTAAAATGAAAGCAAATCACAACGCAATCTTTTCCAATCGCTCAATGAATCTTGCTGTTTCCAATGGTTCAAAGATACTAAAATGAAAGCAAATCACAACGTGTGTGCGTGTCTGTGTGTATTTGTTTTCCAAAGATAGTGAATCTTAATAAGACTCTCTCTGATTTCCCTACTATTTTGTATCTTTACACGCTTTTCTTTATACATGAGTACTGACTATAAATAAATCATATTGTGGAAATAACCCAACGCATTCGTCTCCTCCTTTCCGAAATGAACCGGGGAGTATACGAAAAAGAAACTGAAATAAACCTCTCCCTGCTAGCAGCTCTGGCAGGCGAGAGCATTCTGCTCCTGGGACCTCCGGGAGTAGCCAAGTCAATGGTAGCCAGGCGGTTAAAATCGGCTTTTACAGATGCCCGTGCCTTTGAATACCTGATGTCCCGCTTCTCTACGCCCGACGAGATTTTCGGTCCTGTCAGCATTAGCCGACTGAAAGAATCCGACAAGTATGAACGTGCCATCGACGGCTATCTGCCCACAGCCGATGTCGTGTTTCTGGACGAAATATGGAAAGCAGGCCCTGCCATACAGAACACTCTGCTGACCGTCATCAACGAGAAACTTTTCCGCAACGGCGACAAGGAACTGCATCTCCCCCTCAAACTGCTCGTAGCTGCCAGTAACGAACTGCCCGCTCAAGGCGAGGGACTGGAAGCCCTATGGGACCGCTTCCTTATCCGCATTCTCTGCACCTGCGTCAAGCAGGAAGAATCTTTCTACAAAATGCTGCTGGACGATTCTGCCGACCATCCGGAAACGACTGCTTGCGAATGGCAAATCTCCGACCGCGAGTATGCCGAATGGCAAGCTGAGATACGCCGCGTAACCTTGCCTCTCGATGTTCTTTCCTGCATCACAGCCATTCGCCACGGACTGACAAGCGTAGAGATGCAAGACTCCGACCTGCGCCGCAATGTCTACGTCAGCGACCGCCGCTGGAAGAACATCGTGAAGCTGCTCAAGACCTCCGCCTTCGTCCACGGCCGCACGGAAGTCTCCATGACCGACCTGCTTCCCGTCTACTACTGCCTATGGAGTGAGCCTGATGAGAGCGTTGCCATCCGTGACATCGTTATCCGTGCCTTATTCGTGTCCCACACAAAACAGATTGCCGGTATCGCCTCCTCGCTGAAATCCGATTTGAAAGTCAGCCGTGTGCGCGAAGCCCTCGACAAAGCCCGCCTTGCCGGCGACCGTAGGGACGATGACCTGCTGATAACGGAACACTTCTACTACCAGGTGGAGAAACATGGTACGGGCAACACCTACATCTTTATCGTGGACTACAAAAATCTGAAGGAGTACAGCGCCAAAGATGCCCCCACCTTGGGCGTAATGTATGCCGACCCCATCAATCCCAAGCGTACCATCATCCGCGCCTTTGCCGACACCAGTGCCGTGAAAGAGGAAGGCACCGAACGCGTCACCCTCTACCGTGACGATAAGCATCTCTACATCAACGGTGTGCGCTTCCCCATGCGGCGTCTGCAACGAGGTGAGGAGCAACAACTCTGGCTGGGAAACCTCTCCGTCACCGACCGTGACTACGAGACGGAACTGGACACCGCCGCCACCAGCATAGACCGCCTGGTAAGAGATTTGTCCGACAACCTTTTCGTCTCCGAAGAAGACAAAAAGAGCGTAGCTCAATACGTCTCCATCGTCCGCAAGGAAATAGCCTGGGCGCGTGTGGACATGCGCAAACTGAGATATGGAGACGAATAATCCTCCAGTAACCAAGAAGAAGATGAACACTACCGTCACCCGATATGACACCGCCTTCTATGTGCAGGCACTGGACCGTTTCGTTGCCACCGGAGAGTGCGCAGAGACGGATACCGAGCCCTTGTATGCCTATCTACTCTCTGTGATGAACGACTCCATGGTCAAGGTGCAGGTGCTGGGCGATGAGGTCTGTGCACGTATCTTTTACGACACCATGATTCAGTTCATCCAATTGAACTTGGAGAAGGAGCGGTACAACCTCCGGAAAAGCCAGTCGGAACGGACCGGGATGAAGCTCGTGCTGGAATGGTCCATGGCAAAGCGGAAAGACGGCTGGCAAGCCTTGCTCCAGCAGATTTCCGACAAATACCGGGAGTACGGCTTCGACTCCCGTTTCTACCGCAGCCACTTCGGCACAGAAGGAGGATATGCGGACGATGAAGTCTGGGAGAAAATGGTGGACGACTGGGAAGACGCCTTCCAACTGAAGATGCACGAAGAAAAGGAGAAAGAGATTGCTTTCCGCAAAGATGCCCTCGAGCTCAGGCTCCGTTCCAATCTGAAAGACATCCCCGAGTACATCCGCCAGAACCGGGTGGATAAGGACGAATTCTTCCAGACCTGGGGCATGATGAGCGGCTTGTGGAATACTGTCGACTTTGAGCGTATACGGAAAATCGTGCGCATCCAGCGCTCTTGCCCCGAGATAGTGAAAGTGGCCCGCAAGATGGGGCGTATGGCAGACGACGAAGGACGTGAGCAAATCCGCGTTGCCGAGGGAAACGTCTACAAAATGGAGCACTCCTCCAAATGTGACATCCTGGGTATCAGTACCGGCAACGACCTCAATGCCCTGCTTCCCATTGAGCTTGCCCATTCCGCTGACAGTGAACTGGAAGATTTGTTCGTCTACAAATACCTTACTCGCAAGCTCCAGACCTTCCGTTATAAATCGGAAATCATGCAGCCTGCCCGGCGCATCGAAACCAAGCCCGCCCGTCCCAAAGGTCCGATGATTGTCTGTCTGGACACCTCGGGAAGCATGGCTGGCAAGCCGGAGAAGATTGCCCACTCCCTGCTGATAAAGCTCCTGGAGATAGCCGACCGTCAACGGCGGAACTGCTTTCTGATAGCCTTTTCCGTCTCCATCCATCCGATTGACGTAAGGAAAGAGCGGGCAAGGCTGCTCGAATTCTTCTCAAAGACAGCTTGCGGGGATACAGATGCCACCCGCATGCTGGAAGCCACGTTCCACCTGCTCAAAGAAGGCAAGGAGTATATGAATGCCGATGTGCTTTGGGTCAGCGATTTCAAGATTCCTCACTCTTCACCTGCCTTTATGGAGGAGATTCGCCGTTGTCGGGAAGCTGGTACACACTTCTACGGTCTGCAGATTGGCATCACGGACAATGAGTGGGCACCATTCTTCGACCGCATTTATCGGGTGGAATACACTCCTTCGCAACAGTATTAAAAGTTGATATTTACACCTCCCATCACCGTAGCTTTCGGCATGGGGAAGCCTGCATTGATTTCATAGCGTTGTGCCAGCAGGTTTTCACCCTTGACGAAGACGTCGGCAAAACTGCACAGACGGTAGTTGGCACGCAGGTTCCAGAGTACGAAGCTTTCCTGCTTCTCCTTACCCGGGGTGACCGAGGTATGGAGACCCTTCACGTATTGTATACCGGTAGATAGGCCCCAACGTCCTTGCGTAAAGTCCGCACCGGCATAGAGTTTATGCTCGGGAGCCGCCAGTACCGGATTCTCCATGTGCAGCCAGCTATAATTGGCATTCATCTGCCAGTGGCGGTTGATGCGGTATCCGAGGTTGGTTTCCACACCCCAGTTCTCTATCTCGCCGGAGTTGACGTTCTTGCGCAGGGCAGGGTCCGTCATGATGATGTTGTCCCCGTTGATGTAGTAGAGGTTCACCCCATAGGACATGGCCCCTCCCAAAAGCTGCCCCGTAAAGGAGAGTTCATAGTTCATCAGGCTCTCCGCTTTCAAATCGGGGTTCTGTGGAGGGAACATGTACATCTCCCGGATGGTGGGGTTACGGAATCCTTTGCTCACCATTGCTTTCAGTTCTGCCTGCCGCGGCAGATGGAAAGCCAGTCCCCCTTGGGGAATCCATTCCGTGCCTACGTGCGAATGGTGGTCTATGCGGACACCGGCGTCCAGTGAAAGCCAACTGTTGATGTCCTGCCTGAAATCCACATAGCCTGCAAATTCATCCATCTGCTTGTCCACGCCGGGGATGCGGTCACCAATCTGCTGTCCGGGTTTTGCCTCGTCGATGGCGACAACCTTGTTCCAGGACTCTCCGCCGAAGTGCTGGTAATCGAAACCTACGGTCAGGCGGTTGCCGGTGAAGAGCGTGGCGCTTTGATACCACGATATGCCCAGCATCCGGTCCTTGGAGTTGAAGTGCGACTTCTGGGGCTCTTCTCCGGGGTGGTAGCCGTCGTTAATCCTGTGCCGGCCCCAGTTATAGAAGAAGCTCACGGCGCCGGAAGTACGGTCGTAACGATTTTCCAGTGCGAAGGAGGTCATGCCGCGTGTGATGCGCGAGTCGTTGTCTATATACGGATTGTCGGCTTCGCCGGGATTGGAGGCGTTGAAGCGGGTGATGTTCACGTCGCCCCACAGCTTCCAGGTGTCGCTGAAGTCGTATCCCAGTTTGGCATAGCCGCCATACTGCTCAAACTCCATGTCGTCACGGTGTCCGTCGGTACGGTTGTACGAGCCGGTCACCACGCTGCTGAAACGCCCTTTCTTCACGCGGTTGGAGACTTCCGTCTGCAGGGTATTGTAGGAACCGTATCCTATCTGCGCATTGGTTTTCACCCCGTCCTCCTGCATCTTGCGGGTGACGATGTTGATAACCCCGCCCATTGCATTGGACCCATAGAGGACGGAGGCGGGACCGCGCAGCACTTCCACCCGTTCGGCCATCATGCTCTGGTAGGCGTCGGCGATGGGATGCCCCATCAGGCCCATGTATTGCGGGTGTCCGTCTATCAGCACCAGCAGGCTGGTCGTAGGTCCTCCGGCTGCGTTTACTCCGGCGCCTATCCCGCGCAGGCTCATGCCTCCTGCGGCTCCCGTGGATACGCCGTAGCCCATGATGCCGCGGCTTGTGGTGAAAAGTCCGGGCACCTGCTCGGTCAGTGTAGGCAGGATGGAGGGCTGGTAGGTCTGTTCCAGTTGCTGGCGGCCCACTACGGAGATGGTCATTGGCAGGTGGCGGATGTCTGTTTCATTTCTTGTCCCGGTCACTACGACTTCATCAAGCTTGTAGCTTTTCAGCCGGAGGCTGTCGGCAGGTGCGGACAGCATACTACCCGGAAGGGCGATACTTATTAAAATTGCGGTTAAAATCTTTTTATTCATCGTTTATCTATGGTTCTTTTTGCAAAGTTATACAAAAAGATGAATCTGTATATGATTGGTAATCCTCGAAATGAAAACGGATGTGGAAGATAACTCCGTTAAAGGGTTTCCTGCTTCAGCGCTTCCACAAATCGGTCTATCTCCTGCAGTTTCGCCGGGATGTCGATGCCTTGCGGACAGTGTGGGTTGCATTGGCCACAACCGGTGCAGCGGTTGGCTTGGCGGAGACGGGGAACACTGCGGTCATAGCCTATCAGGAAGGCGCGGCGTGCCTCGCGGTAATTCTCGTCCTGGCTGTTCTGCGGCACGTTGCCCTCGTTGATGCAGCGGTTGTAGTGCAGCAGGATGGCTGGAATATCCAGTCCATAGGGGCACGGCATACAGTATTTGCAGTCGTTGCACGGCACGGTGGGGTATTGCAGCATTCGCTGGGCGGTATCTTCCAGTAGGGTAAACTCCTCTTCCGTACATGGAACAAGCGGGGAGAAGGTACGCAGGTTGTCTTGCAGATGCTCCATGTACGTCATTCCGCTTAGTACGGTCAGTACATCGGGGAAAGTACCTGCGAATCGGAAGGCCCAGGAAGCCACGCTCTCCTGCGGACGGCGTTGTTTCAGACGTGCCATCAAGTGGTCGTTCAGGCGGGATAGGCGTCCGCCCAGCAGCGGCTCCATGATAACGGCGGGAATGTTGCGCTTCACCAGCTCGGCATATAGGTATTCGGCATCCGTGTTGCGGGTATTCACTTCTTTGGCATGTCGCCAGTCCACGTAGTTCAGTTGGATTTGTACGAAGTCCCATTTCAGTTCGTCGTGGCGGGAGAGCAGGTAGTCAAAGACTTCGATGTCTCCATGATAGGAGAATCCGAGGTTGCGGATGCGTCCGGCTTCGCGCTCTTTCAGCAGGAAGTCCAGCATGCCGTTGTCCAGATAGCGGGAACGGAGGGCTTCCATGCCGCCCATGCCGATGCCGTGCAGCAGGAGGTAGTCGATGTAGTCCACTTGCAGGTCGCGGAAGGAGCGGTGATACATGGCAAGGGACTCTTCGTGGCTGTGCGTGCTGGGACTGAAGTTGGACAGCTTTGTGGCAAGGAAGAATTTCTCCCGTGGATGGCGTTTTAAGGCAATGCCTGTGGCGCGCTCCGACAGACCTTGCACATAGGCGGGAGAGGTGTCGAAATAGTTCACTCCGTGAGCAATGGCATAGTCTATCAGGTCGTTCACGGCTTCCTGGTCTATTTCGTCTCCATTCCCATCGGCACGTTTCCGGGTGGGCCATCGCATGCATCCGTATCCCAGCAGAGAAACCCGGTCGCCCGTGTTGGGGTTGGTACGATAGGTCATCTTGCCGGTTGGTATCTCGCCCAGTGCGGCCGATTCGCTTTCCCCGTTGTTCTTGTTGCCCGAACAGCCGTATAGGGCTGCTGCCGAGGCAAGCGTTCCTGCACCGGCGAGTTTGAAGAAATCGCGGCGGTTTATCTTGTTCTTATTGTCTTCTTTCATTGTGATAGGACTGAAATTATAAATGGATATTAGGGTGATAAAGCTGCTTCAGACAGTTCTGTGCATCACATGGCCTTCCACATAAATGGCACTGAACGGACGCGACGGACAAAGGTTCTCGCATGCTCCGCATCCGATACAGCGTTCGGCGTTGACTACCGGTATCTTGATGGAGGCTTCGTCTTCCGGGTCTGAAGGAACCATCTGTATGGCACCGGCCGGACAATGGCGGGCACAGTTCCCACATTCCATTTTGTCTGTGATGCAGATGCAATTCTCCTTAATCCATACGGCATGACCGATTTGGACGGCCGATTTCTCGGCGAGGCTCGTCAGATGGATGGCATCGGTAGGACACACCTCCGCACACTTGGCGCATTCGGGGCGGCAGTAACCGCGTTCGTAGGACCTGTCTCTTATACACATCTCCGAGCCCACGAGACAGGCAGAAATCTCG
>ENA-OZYP01000464-OZYP01000464.1-human-gut-metagenome-genome-assembly--contig:-NODE-464-length-11856-cov-8.083468_pt1 | contig 11856 bp, 17 predicted proteins | sample MGYA00243634_ERZ654125 | MGnify/ENA primary metagenome ERZ654125 (study PRJEB26926, sample SAMN06165281) | human gut metagenome | biome: ENVO:00009003; feature: ENVO:2100002; material: ENVO:00002003... | reverse complement strand
GTCCAATGTTCCGCCGCCCGCAGGATGTTCCCGGCGTCTCGGATGGTGTAATATGTGAAACTTCCCTGGGAGCCGTGCCACTCCCTCATGCTGGTTTCATGGCGGCGTGCGTCAGATTCGTTGGCGTAAGTGAAATACCTTGCCCCCGCACCGGGTATGATCGCCACGGATATGTACCGGGCGGCCTCCCAATAAAATGTGTTCTGCATCATTGTTTGTCCTCCCGGTTGCGATTGATGGCATCGGCCATGATTTCACCGATGGCGTCAGCGTTTCGGTTAATCACCTCTTTGAGCGTCGCAAAGACGCGGAAAGCTGGCGTTTCATAGGCGGTTTCCCGCACGGCTGACCAGTAAATAGCCAGTCCAAGTTTGTCGTTGTCCGTGGCAACGTCCTCAATGTGGAGGACAAAGTGGCCGCCTTTGGGGGCTGGCTTGACATTGGGGGCTTGCTGCCCCCTGTCCTGTTGATGGTTGGTGTTGGTGCTATACATGATGGTGGTGTTGATTGTTAGTCTTGGTATCTGTCGTCTTCCAGGTCTTCAATGCCGCGTCCGGCAACCCATCTTTCCGCGTCCGGGTCATAAGCCAGGAATTCAGGTTCCCCCACCCTGGGCAGCCTGCCATAAGGCAGGCCGCCTTCGCCTTTGACAAGGTGGCGGATGATGTTATGGGCGGACAAGAGCCGTTGCGTTATGGCTGTTTTCGGGTCGCTGCCATCCGGCATGGGATTGTTCCAGAAGAGCATCCCATAGGCGCGGGACATGTCCGCATCCGCCTGGCTGATGATGTGTTGCTGGGGGGCCGGGAATTGGGTCATCCAGTCGTCTCCTTGCGTATAGGTGAGATACAGGCGTTCCAATTCCTCCGCCCATGTTTTTGCTTTGCCGTACCACACAGACTCCGCGGCATAACTGTGGGGCGTGTCCATCAGGGCATGCCAGCCCAGCAGGCAGGTCATGCCGATTTCCGACAAATCCTGAAGCAGCTGCGGATTGCGCAGGTTGTCCGGCGTGGAGGTTGTCACCCACGGGTGGGGCTGTGGTGTCGTCGTGTCTTGATTCATAGGATGTAGAGGGTTACACGTCATCCGGCATGTTGCCGTCTTCCATGTCTTGCAGCTTCTTGATGGCTCCCAGGTAATAATCCCAGGTCACGGGCACACCCGCGTTTTTAGCGGCTATCCGGGCCAGGTTCATTCTTTTAGTAATCACGCCGTACCCGCTGTCCTGGGCGGCGGCTTCGACGGAGGCCCGCAGGCCCGCGTCCGGTTCCGGGAATCCGTAAAATTCCCATACCTGGCGCAAGTCTTCCGTGCTGATGGCGGAGGGGAGGCGGTACACCCGGCAGGCGTTGCGTTTGGACAGCTGTTTCAGCATGTCGGACCAGACCGGGCTTTCTTCCATTGCCGCCTCAAATTCGGGGGTGGCCGTCAGCAGCAGTCCGCAGCCGGACATGTCCCGCAGTTCCCGCACCTGCTCCACGCCTTTCATTCCCATCTTGTCGCTGCGCAAAACATGGTGAATTTCGTCGATGATTAGTAAATGATCAGGGGTCAGGTAGCGCAGGATGCGGTCGATCATATCTTCCGGTTTCAGCGTCGTTCCCGCTCCGATCTGCTTGGCAATCCGGTAGAGCAGCCGCGTAGGACTGGCTGACACGGGGCAGCGCACCAGCACCACCTTGTCCGGATGCCTCCGGGCGTACTCCTTCACGGCTTCGGTCTTGCCCCACTGCGTCGGTCCGATCATCACCGCCGCGTAATGGTAGCGCCGTGTAAATTCGGCAAGATCCATCGTATAACGGGCAAGTTTTGTTTCCACAAATGGCAAATCTTCGCCCGCCTGATCTACAGTTAGCCGGGCGCGGAGTGCGGCCAGGGCCAGCAGATGCGGTTCCGCATTGGCTTCGTAGGTGCCTTTTAGTATGGAGCGCATCGTCTTGGCAGACACTCCGGCCTGGGCTGCCATATCGCCCAGGGTCCAGTTGTGTTCTGCGGCGTAGGAGATAAGCCAGGCTAGTGTCTGCTTCGTTTCCTGGGGGTATGGCCCGCTGGTAACGGCAGGCAAAAAGCGCCGCGGGTCGCTGTCGTTTTTTGTATATGTTATTCTGTCCATAGTATTTATAAAAATGAAATTTTCGGATGGCTTTCTTTTTGGGGGGATGCCGTTTCCGGTATTTCCGTTTCCGGCAACAGGCTGATGCCGGGCAGTTTTTTCACGGCGGCCAGGGCGGCGGCATCCGTGCCTTCGGCGTTCAGCAGCCCTTGCACCGTAATGGGCGCCCCCTTCGCCACCTGGCGGTTGTACAGGCGTGTTCCGACGATGGCCGCTTCTTTCCGGGCGTGGTGGACGCGCGTTTCCTGCAAGGCTGCCGCCGTGGCTTTCTTCTTCCTTCCCATAGCCGCCCGCACCTGGTCCTCGTCATAATAGGGGACACGTTGCTGTAACGTGCTCATACCAAGACAGCGCCCTTTTCCATCAATGATGTACAAGTGCTGATCGTCAAACATGTTGAGCATCACCCATACATCCATGCCGCTGGGCAGGATGCGCTGATACCCTTCCGGCGTGACGATGCTGGCCGGGTAGTACAGGCGGTCCATGCTTACCGCCTTGTTTTGCAGGACGATGTAGGAGCCTTTCACCACCGTTTTCACGGCCAGGTCACGGGATAGCAAATCCACGATTTCCCATTGCGTCGCTTTCCGCAGCGGAGGCTGGTGCTGTAGTTTCAGGTTCCAGGCTTCCGCGGGGGAAAGGCGGCGGGAACTGACCAGCCTTTCCGGATCGCGGGCGGCCATGTTCAGCAGCGTGTGGCGGTCCGCTTCCGGTATGCTGTCCGTCAGCGTGATCCAGTCGCCGTCCGTGGACAGGCGCACCATCGGCACCACCAGCCCCATCCGTTCCCATCCTTCCAGGGCGTGGTCGGTCCGATCGTTAAAGGCATCGTACACGCGCCAGGCTATATCGGTTGTAAGTTGTTCAAAGGTTGGCATCAGATGCCGCAGCGTGGCGGCCCGGTCCGGATCCCTGATTTCCAGATAGCCCTGCTTTTTCAGCAGCGCCTTTTGCTCCTTCATCAGGCCAGCCAGCCATTCCGGCTCTGTCCGGTCATGGCCGGACGGAGCGGGCAGGCAGGAACTCCATATATTGGCCGTCAGGTTCCACACGGATTCCAGGTGCGCCTTGCCGCGGGGATTGCCGCCCTGGCGGCCTTCATACCCCCGGAGCAATGCCTGGGTTTTCCCTTCCATGCCGGAGCGGTGGACCTTCACCGCGCCGTCAAACAGGTCCAGCAAGACCTGCTCCATGTGCGCCCGGATGGCTGCCGTTCCGTTTTCCACCACAAGGGTGGTTCCCCGGGACGTATTGATGCCGACATTTGCCAGCAGCCCCGCCACAAACATGCGCATGTAGCGTTCCGTCAATCCGGCGTGCGTCCCGTCCTGGCGCATCATCCGGGGCATCATGCCCCAGTGCACCATTTTTCCGGTGGCAATATCCAGGCATCCCAGCTGCAAGGGGCGCACAATCTGCTTGCCGCAAATCACGTGCGCATCCACCCAGTTATCGTCGGAAACATAGTATTCCCCGGCCTCCATGCCTACGCGGGTAGTCAGCACCATCGGCAGCAGAGGGGCCGCGGCCTTGATGCCTTCCCGCATCACCCTGGCTTCCAGGGCAGCTGGTTTAATTCGCATCAGGTTTTTTTTGGACCAGCCAACGGGGATTTGAGGATGGCCGGGCCAGCCTTCGTACCCAGGAATGACTTCGGATTTTTTGCGCCAGATGTCCAGCAGCAGCGGGTAAGCCTGGCCGCCGTTGCGTTGGCAGCGCGTTTGCAGTTCCGTCCAGTAAGCGACAAATCCCGGATGCTTCACCCGTGCCCGGGTGGGACGCATCCCGGCCATCCTCAAATCGGCAAGGGCCAGCAGACTGCCGCTTGTTTGCCACGCCAGGAATTTGCGTTGGACGGACTGCCAGGACATGGGATGTCCGGCATCGGCCATCGCCTGGGCCGCCAGCTTGTAAGCGGCCATCTTGTTTGGAGCCGCGGCGATTTCACAGCAGGCTGCATGCAGCTTGCGCACCTTCAGCCGCTCTTCCGTGGGCAGGGCGTCCCAGCCGGGCAGCCCTTCAATGGTGGACAATTCGTTCATTTTCCTTCCTTGATAACTTTCTGAAAATCACTCAACAGGATACAAAATGCCTCCCGGTCGTTTCCGGGCAAATACCTGTGCAAATCCGCTTCCAGGAATTCAGCCATCAGCGTTGCAATGTGGTGGGCGTCCTTGACGGCCACCTGCTTCTTCTGTTCCCTCAATTCTTCTTCCGGCTGCACGGCTGCCACCGCGGCCATCATGGCCTGTTCCGGGCTTACGGGGGAGGAGGCACGGCCTTTCCCCCGGTTTTTCAAGATGGTTTCGTGCTGGGCCAGGCGGGCGGCCTGGGCGGCGCTCTTGCTGCCGTCCTTCACCACTTGCAGATTCAGCATCATTTGCCGGGGCGTGACGGCGTTCCCGGTGGCTTTCTCCATCAGGGCCGGGAGTTGGGCCACATCCTCCCCGCTCAATCCCATATAGAGCACGGCCCGTTCCGTTGCGTCCAGTCGCGCCATCGCTTCCTGGTAACAGCGCATATATTTGTTTGCCATTCTCGGAGTAAATCGGAACCGTGGTTCCGATTTGTCCCCGCTCTCCCCCTTAAATAATTGTCCCCATTCACCGTGGGCGGTGGCATCCTTCAAATCTTTCAATAGCTTGCCAAGCCGCAGCACGGCCAGCACGGCATGCTTCCCGGCCAGGGCGGCCATTTCCGCCTGGGCGGTGGCGTACTTGTGCAGGCGGTTCGCCTCGTTCACCCCCAGGGCAATCCGGGTTTCTCCCGGGATGCTCAATTCACATTTTTTCATGATCCGCAAATTCTTTCGATAGGGCTTCTTTCAGTTTCAATCTTGCGCGGACTTCAATCCCCTGGATGGTCTGCGGGGACACTCCCAGGCAATCGGCAATTTGCTGTAGCGTCAGCGGCCCCTTTTCCGGCAATCCACACCAGCGGCGGAACTGGGGGCGGCTAAGCAGTGCCAGCACCACGTTTTTTTCAAGAGATGTAAACTTTTCATCCTTCATCGGTTCTCCGGCAATACGGGTAATATGGCGGTCCGGGGGTCTTTCTTCCCCTCCCTTACTTGCCGGGCCTCGTTGTCCAGGCAATAGCCCAGGCACCAGACAGCCCCGCCGACCATTGCCGAGATCACGGCCAATTCCAGCAGCAGGGACAGGGTTCTTTTCAAGAAAGTAATCATCCCCGTTGCCCGGTAAGTTGTTTTTCAGGCAGGGCGCGCAGCAGCTCCGTAATGGTTTTGCTCTCCCTGTCTCCGATCAATACCCGCCGCACATGGCTGGGGTCCCGGCCAATCGCCTTGGCGGCCTCCGTAATGTACCAGCCGCGGGCAAGAAGCCACTGCGGTGTGATGCGTTCTTGTACTGTTTCCGTTGTCATGATAGGTTCTCCTTATGGCGCGCCATACAGCGGCGCGCCTCATAGTGGCGCGCCATTATCTGAAATCAGATTATCCAATATCAAAACTATGGCAAGAGAAAAATCTGTAAACAAATTATTTATAATCAGATTAACAAAAGCAATGTCTGAAAAAGGTTTGAGACAGAGCGATTTAGCTTATATGGCGAATATTGGGCAAGGCACCATATCTGAATACCTAAACTCAGAGAAAGGCCGTTCTCCGGGTGCCGCCGAATTGGGAAGGATGGCCCAATCTCTAGGCGTCAGCATGGGCTGGTTGTGGGGATTGGAAGATTCTAGTACTTCCGAAAATGCCCCTTATGTTCAAGCTATACACAGGTTAGAAGGGAAACTCCAGTTTGCTAAAAAGACTTTACGAGGAGCTTTAGACTATCTTGAAGAAGAGATAGAATCAGATAAGATAGTTCTCAACAAACTATTGCCTTCAAATAATCCTTCCTGTCCTAAACAATGAAAAGAAATACTTGCAAGATATTATGATTAAGTATATTAACACTATTATTTTATTTATCATTGCGATAGGAATAATTGTTATAGTTTTCTTTCTCGCCAAATCTCACCAAGAGAAAAGTTCTTCCGCACCTCAATGGGAATATAAATGTACAGAAATACTTGGAGTACCAGAGAACTTCGAATCTTGGAATTCTTGGATCAAAGAAGGTTGGGAACCTGTCATGAAAATGGAAGGAAGAAGAGAATATTTAATGCGCCGTCCTAAGCGCTGAACCTCATGACACAACCGCATAAAATTTATGGTCAGGATTTTATGTTAGATTTTCCGTAACGAATTCATAATAAATTCGTTACTCTCCTGAAAAGATACCGGGCGTGAGCTATACTCGTGCCCCTATGACTAATACACAAACAATGATCCAGGGGGACTGCATGGCCCTCATGGAAACTTGGGAAGACAATTCTTTTGACGCGATTGTTACGGACCCGCCTTATGCCAGCGGAGGTATGAGCACCACCGCCCGGATGGCTGACCCGCTCAAAAAATACCAGGTGACAGGCACAAGAAAAATCTATCCTTCTTTTCAAAACGATACCCGGGACCAGCGCACGCACCTTCTCTGGACGATCAGGTGGATGGAACAGGCTTTTCGTCTCACAAAGAATGAAGGCTGGTTGATGGTCTTTTCAGATTGGAGGCAACTGCCTTTGACATCGGATGCACTCCAGATTGCCGGATGGACATGGAGGGGAATCGTTTCTTGGGATAAAACGGAATCCTGCCGTCCCCAGCTTGGACTCTTCCGGAATCAGTGCGAATACATCTTGACTGCCACGAAAGGAAGGTACAACAAAACGGTCAGGACTTGTCCGGCTGGCTGTGTCCGCACGCCCATGTTCTCCAAGGATAAGCTCCATCTGACCGCCAAACCAATTCCTTTAATGGAGCATCTGCTCGGAATCTTGCCTCCCGGATCGCGCATCCTGGACCCGTTTGCAGGCTCCGGCACGACTCTGGCGGCGGCGCGGAATAAAGGCCATACCGCCATCGGCATCGAATTGTCTCCGGACTATCACCGGATCGCCTGTGACCGCCTCGGCCTCATTCTACCAGCGTGACTATTATAGCCCCTCTTCGGAGGGGTCTTTTCATATCGCAACAACCTGTCCCACTTCGGCAGTTTCCTTCCCTCCGATCGCAACTATGCGCCCACTTCTTTCATCTCCGTCATTCCATGCCGTTGCTAGCTTTCAGGCCATTTAACCCCTAATTCACCCTATTTCAACTATACTGTCCCTTTTCATCTGCATGTTCAGCATCTGAATCATGCCTGAAAGAGGCATGGTGGAATCATGCATCCCGTTGACGGACCCATTTGATGTAACTGTCGTAACGACGCTCCACAAAGCCGTAGCCGCGGACCCGAGCCGGATTTCTTTCCCTTCCATGGCTCCGCTTTCCTGAACAATACCCATTTCTTCAATGCGGGGATTTCCGTTCATCTCCTGGTACACGTTAACGCAGACGCCAATTAAAAAGGCAAACAGCATTACGCCGTAAATACTGTATCCCAGTTTCTTGCGATTTAGATAAAAACCAAAGGCCAGAACCATCGCCATCGGAATAATCAGGATGGACCAGCATTCAACCATGTTGGAGAGGTAGGTCGGATTTTCCAGCGGATGGGATGAATTAACGCCAAAATAACCCCCACCATTAGTTCCCAACTGTTTAATGGGTACGACAGCCGCAGTAGGGCCCTGGGAAATGGTTTGTTCCACCCCTTCAAGAGTCGTCACTTCCATTTTTCCGTCAAACCCCATTGGCGTACCCTGCGTAATCAGGATGCACCCAACTACCAGAGAAAGAGGCAGCAAAATACGGGTAGAACTCAACACGAGGTAATCCCAGAAGTTGCCAATCGTTTTGGTTGTCTTCTTGCTGAGGGCATTCATGATCCCTGCCATTGCGGCCATGCCGGTAGCTGCCGTAATGAATTGGAACAGCATAATCACGAACAACTGTGTAAAATAGGTTAAACCGCTCTCCCCGCTGTAATGCTGGAGGTTGCAATTCACCATGAATGAAATACATGTATTGAACGCCTGGTGACACGTTTGCCCAATATTGCCGTCCGGATTGAGGGGCAGATACCCTTGGCTGACCAGAAGAACCATCCCCCATACGAACCAGAACAGATTTACGGTCAGCAAAGCCCGCAAAAACTGCTTCCAGTTCATTTCTTCCTCCGGATTAATCCCGGACAGGCGGAACATCAGCCTTTCAACAGGCCTCATGAAATCAAGCCATGTTTTCTCCTTCTTGTAAACCTTGGCAATATATTTCCCCAGAGGATAGCTCAAAGCCACCATAAGAACGATTTGCGCAATAATACCTAAAATTTCTGTTTTCATCATCTTGCTGGTTAAAATTTTTCCGGTTTGATCAAGACATACATCAAATAACCGAACACAATTAAGCTAATCACAAATAATAGTGTATACATAGACAGGCGCAGTTTTAGATTTTTTCAAACCAGTCGACGCATTTGAAAAAGAGCCAAAAACAGAATATTCCGCTCAATAGACAAAAGATAAAACCCAACAATGATTCCATCATGATATTTTATGAAATTTAAATTCAAACCATTCCAACATATATGGAAACAAAAATATTATCTTATGCCGTTTTTCTTTTTCATTTGAAAAAATTTCACGGAAAAACCGCTATGGCAGATACGGAGTCCCGGAACGGACCGGCGATGTTTAATATAATGTAAAAACATTGCCTCAATATATCCGGAAATCCCATTCTGGGTAGTTAACTTCCTCCTTCTTCTTGTTAAGAAAAAATTAATTCTTCCGGCTGCGCTCCCGCCTTCCGTTCTTCCCGGAAGGCGGATAGCGGCAAGTCTTTCTAAACCTGTCTACACAAAAACTGCACCCGGAACATACCGGATGCAGCTTGAATTCCATACAGAATTCCAAAAGGCTTCCTCAACAAAATTTACAGAACTCACTCTGCATGAATACCTATCTCTTTCCAATCCCCGTTGGCAGATTTCCAACAGGAATGAGGCTGTTCCAAAGATATCAAACGAATTGATACCGATGAGCACTGTGATAGACCAGCCCCAGTTCGCCATCCATGTATTCGTTCGAGAAGCGGAACCCGTTTTCTTCCCCCATATTGCCTCCCGACGTGATCAGACCGCCATACGGCTGGTATTCGTACAGAATACGGCGACCATATACGCTTCCCCGAAGAGGGAGGTAACGTTTTTCATCGTCTCGTGCACGCAGTAGAGATGCTCTTTCTCCTACATCCCGTTCGCTTCCCGGCGCGTCATGGACAGGATGCGCACAGCCTCCAGTTCCGAAGGGTCCCAGATGTAACTGCGCACGAATCCGGCATTTCCTCGGTCAATCCGCACTCTGCTATATGCAAATACCCTTGATGAAAAACTGTTAAAAACGATCCTTTTGGCTAATTGTTTTTTACTCTATTTAAATAATCCCTTCAACATTTTATATATAAAGGAAAAAAACGTGTGGACAAAAAGAGGAATGCATCCATAATCCAATAATAAGGGAATAGATTCGTATTCTTCCATATCTATTCCAGGAAGATTCATAGCTAAAACAATTGCTCCACCGCCCAATAGAGGAATACAAGATGAATTTTTGGATTTTATTACACAGTTAAAAACTATTATCCAATTATATAAGCTGATAATAACTCCAAAAACAACTAATATCCAGAAAAAAATTATATTAATCACCATCTTTTATCCGTTTCAACTGAGATTTATAACTTTTTTGCTTGCCGGGAATGATCAATTTTATTGTTCAGCAGCTCCTTTTTTCTTTCCAGTCACTCGTCAGAATTTTTAGAAAACAAATAGTGAAATCAAAAATCCATGCTTAACAGAGGACCAAATAAAACATTCTCTAAAATTGCCAAAGCAATTAATACCGCCACGGTAGCACGAATATAATCTTTTGTCTTCCAATAGCGTATTGCTGAAATAATCATCCACACTGGACATACAAAAAAGAGAAATATGAACAATGCTCCAAGTAAAACTCTAATGATATTTTCCCAAGGTTCTCTAGGATAATTATTAGGAAGCATCCACATCAAGGCACACATAGTCACTACTCCTACTATCCAATAGTAGAATGGGGACCAAGATCCTGTATCTTTTATTTTAGTATTCTCATTGTCCATAATTATTTCTGTTATTGAAAATTTAAACTATCTGGAGAACCTGCGGAGAAATAACAATTAATGATTTAATATATTTAGCTGTCTTGTATATTTCGTTGAAATGAAATTTCTTTTTGCTATCAAAGTATTTTATAATAAATTTCATTCATTATTCAGAATAAATTTTCTTCATCAACTCCTGATTTATCAATAAATTTGCGGTTCAGTTGAGAAAATTTGCAAACTCAGCCCATATCCTGTACTATTCTTCCCTGCTTCAGACCAAAGTTTGTTGCCTGTCAGCCCCTCTATAGAACTAAAGGCAGCGTCCATCATTCTTTCTGATAGAGGAATCGCCTATCATATCCAATATTTTCTTCCCATAGGCGAATCGATCGAGATTCCTCTTTATAATCATTTCTTTAATTATACTGCAAAAAGGTATTTCGTCTACGTCCTCACCCATAAAAAACCATAAAAAATCCCATCCTTTCTTATCATCAGGATAATGTTCTATATAATTTTCCGCTACCAATTCAAAAAGATTCGCTCTGCTCAAAATAACTTCTCCGTCTTCATTGTTTTGAAGAAGGGATAAAATATCTTCATCCTTACTCGACGAACGGATATAGGGAACAGTCATCCTGTTAAAATAACTATCGGAACTCCAGTGATCCATAGACAAACCTTCCTGGCCCCGTCCGCTGCGGATCAGTTCAAATTCTTTCCTGGTCATTTGTTCCCAATTTGCAGAATGAACGATATAGCCCGCCAACTGCTGCCTCTGCTGTTGTGACAAGTCCCTTATCTTTTCTCTTGACTGGGGAGATTCCGGATTGAGAGGATCTGCTACGCGTACAAATACCGGTTTCAGGGGATGTGCCGCCGTAGTCATCCCCTGGCGACAGGATGGAAACAATACAGCCGGAAACAAGAAAAAGTATAATATTTTGCTAAAAATCATATTCTTTATATATGGAAACATGGACATCAAGTTCCTGCTTGAGCATTTCAATATTGCTGCTATTTCGTCAAGGATTTTCTCAAAACTATTGGCAGATTCATAGCTTTTTTACAATGGTTAATATCTTTGACAGGAAGCATAGCTTTATAAAAATCAAAAAAATCAATATTAAAACAAAGCAATCATCATTTATGTAAAAAAGTTCCTTCCGATAAACAGAAGGAGCTTTTATAAAATTAAACAGTTTTCATGTATTAATTAAATAAAATGAAAAATATTAGATTTTATTTAATTTGTTCTATATCCTGTTTATACCACAAGCTGTCTTGCCATTCACATATTAGTTTCCACAGTCTTTCTCTATCCGTATAGGAAAAATCAGTATCATAATCATAAAGAATTATTACGGTCAGGGTACATTCTTTTCCACAGTATGTGGCATAGACATGATGATCGGGAAACTGATCAGCGAGTGTTTGATTAAATTTAGACAATTCCTCAATCTCTACATTTCCTATTATTAAAGGAGGATCATAGCTAAAGACATATGTATTGTCGATCTCTCCTAGAAGAGGAGATTTCTTATAATATTTATCAAAAAACAGAAAAGAAGCAAATACTGAAACAACAACAATACTACAGTATATAATCTGTCTCTTATACACATCTCCGAGCCCACGAGAC
>ENA-OZYP01000458-OZYP01000458.1-human-gut-metagenome-genome-assembly--contig:-NODE-458-length-11958-cov-9.084769_pt1 | contig 11958 bp, 8 predicted proteins | sample MGYA00243634_ERZ654125 | MGnify/ENA primary metagenome ERZ654125 (study PRJEB26926, sample SAMN06165281) | human gut metagenome | biome: ENVO:00009003; feature: ENVO:2100002; material: ENVO:00002003... | reverse complement strand
ATCGAGACATGTGTATCGCATGCTCCGGGAGTTCGTGGATTTTGCCAATGTATTTCACTAACTCTCAATTTATTTCTCTTCCACCGGAATCTGCTTCAGGTTCTCCACCTGTTCCAGAATTTCATTGCTGCGGATGTCGATGATGGGGCCGCCGGTTCCTTCAATGTACTCTCTGGTAATGGTAACCCTTCCGATGTTATCATCCTTCGGGATCTCATACATGATATCCAGCATGAAGTCCTCGATGATGGAGCGCAGAGCTCTGGCACCGGTATCGCGCTTCATTGCCTTCTCGGCAATGGCATCCAGGGCATCGTCTGTGAACTCCAGTTTTACCTCATCCAGCTCCAACAGCTTCTGGTACTGCTTAAGAATCGCATTCTTCGGCTCTTTCAGGATCTTCACCAGCATATCCTTTGACAATCCCTGTAAAGTACAAATGATCGGCAGACGACCGATAAATTCCGGAATCATACCAAACTTGCGGATATCCTCCACAGTCACCTTGGATAAAATATCGGTATCTTTATCGTATTTATCCTTCAGTTCCGAGTTGAAACCGATGGATGCGGTCTTGGTCAGGCGCTCCTTGATGATCTCGTCCAGATCCGGGAACGCACCACCGCAAATAAACAGAATGTTACGGGTGTTCACCGTTGCCAGAGGTACCATGGCATTTTTGCTGTTGGCACCTACCGGCACCTCCACTTCCGCACCTTCCAGAAGCTTCAACATACCCTGCTGTACACTCTCTCCGCTGACATCCCGGGAGTTGGTGTTTTTCTTCTTGGCGATCTTGTCGATCTCATCGATGAAGATGATACCTTTTTCCGCCTTTTCTACGTCATTGCCCGCCGCTGCCAGCAATTTGGATACCACGCTCTCGATATCATCACCGATATAACCGGCCTCAGTCAGAGAGGTGGCATCAGCAATAGCCAGAGGCACATCCAGAAGTTTTGCCAGTGTCTTTACCAGATAGGTCTTACCGGAACCGGTGGGGCCGATCATGAGGATGTTGGACTTTTCGATCTCAATCTCATCCATAGTGTCAGTGGCCACTCTCTTGTAATGGTTGTATACTGCTACGGAGATGACCTTCTTGGCTTTTTCCTGTCCTACCACGTATTCATCCAGACTGGCCTTGATCTTATGAGGTGCCGGAATGTCCTTGATATTGAATACAGGTTTGGGACCTTCCGCCTTCTTTTTCTTCTTGAGTTTCTGCTTGTTGGGAATACCGCCGTCTCCCTGAAGATCCGCCAGATTCACAAAACTGATGTTGGGGAATCCGTTCTGTCCGTTAAACTGGTTGAAATCATTGGGATTGTTCAACATTCCCTGATAATCGAACTGGCTCACAGTCTCCATGGTCTTGTGCATGCAATCATCGCAGATGCAGATATGGTTGGGCAGCTTGAACATTCTGCCGGCTTTGCTCTCCGGTCTGCGGCAGATAAAGCAGACATCTTCGTATTCGCTGCTGTCCTTTTTGTCCTCTGACTTTTTTTCGGTGGAATTTTCTTTTGCAGTATCCGCCACCTGTGTGTTTCCATTATTTTTTTCGTTATCCTGAGTTTCACTCACATCGGTCTCTGTTTTTTCCTCCTCAGGGATCACTTCTCTATAATCATCATTATAATTATCTGTCATGTTATTCTCCTCTTTGTTTCCTACCACTATTCCGCAGTGTATCTCGGTAACACTTCGTGTTCCCTCGATATCCGGGCTTCGCCCTATCATCCCCGGCCATTACGCAATAATGCCTGCAAGCAGTCATATTGCATAATACCCGTGTCTGACACTTCTCATTGCCTACGCTTATTATACTCAATGAAGTAGCGGGGCACAAGTTAAGTTTTTCTAAACCATTTATAACTATTCATATTTTGGTAAATATTACAAGACCCGGGCAAAACCATATGTCTCGCCCGGGTCTCTTTCCATTTCCTTTTATTTACCTGTTATTTCTTTATTTCTGGCTTGCAGGTCTGCTGCCCAGTGTCAGATTCAGCTCGATGGATACATATTCACCGTTCTGAGGTCTCTGTACCGTTACGGTTACGGAATCACCGGCCGCATAATACTGTAAAGTTTTCTGCAGATCAGAGTAGGAAGAGATACTGCTGCCGTCAAATTTGGTAATGATATCACCTTTCATGATACCGGCATTGGCTGCAGCGCTGCCTTCCTCTACAGATACTACATAGATACCTTCCGGCATGTTGTACATCTGGGAGATCTGGGAAGTTACTTCCTGCAGGGAGAGGGAGATGCCGATGTAACCGACTTCATCCTCAGCTACCTTGGTTCTGGTCTGACGCTCCATCAGATCTGCAATGATAGGACTTGCCGAAGTAATCGGGATAGCATATCCCATACCTTCTACGGCAGTACCACCGATCTTGTTGGAGTTGATACCGATAACCTCACCATTCATGTTCAGCAGTGCACCGCCGGAGTTACCGGGGTTGATGGCTGCGTTGGTCTGGATGAAAGTACCGGTAGAGCCGTTCTCCAGACCGGTAGAGCCGTTCTCCAGAGTGATCTCACGATTCAGGGCACTTACAATACCGTTGGTAACAGACTGACCATAGCCAAGGGCATTACCGATAGCGATGACCGGCTCACCAAGCTTCAGATCATCACTGCTGCCAAGTGTTGCTACTGTAATAGCATTCTTGGTATCATCACTCAGATCATTTAAAGATACTGCGATCACTGCCAGATCCATGTCGGAATCCAGTCCTTTGACCTGTGCCTGTGCTTCACTGCCATCGATAAAAGTAACGGTCAGAGTATCTGCACTCTCTACTACATGATTATTGGATACGATCAGCAGTTCATCATCGGTCTTACCTACAATGATACCGGAACCACTGGCTGCTTCTTCCTGTGTGTACTGCTGTCCGAAGACATTGGCTGTCTCGGTAAAGTTATTTACGATGGATACCATGGCAGGCATTACTTTTTCTACCACATTGGATACATCGGACTCTACATAAGTAACATTGGTAGCCAGCTGTGCACTCTGGGTACTTTCTGTCGTTGCCTCAGAAGCGATCTCATCTACCACTGCGGTATCTGTGCTGGTCGTAAACATCCCGGTTCCCTGCTGTACTGCATAGAAACCGATTCCTGCGAACAGTCCGAAGAACAATCCCAGGCTGACACTTACCATTGCCTTCCGGAAGTAACCGCCATGTTTTTGGGTTTTCTTAGGCTCCGTATTGTTGCTGCCTGTGGTTCCGCCCATCTGATAAGTGGTGTAACCATTCGTGCTTCCTGCTGCACTCTGGGTAGTACTATGATTTTCATAGCCATAACTGTTTTCTGTTCTTGTCTCATTCAGATCTGCTCCACTGAATGTACCGGTTGTATTTTCATTGCCGGTTCCGTAACCGGAAAAATTATCATTCTCGTACATATTGCTTCCTCCTATCCTGTTGCAAGTGAGAAACTCTTTTTACCATTACCTGTTTCATTTCTTCCTCTCACCTTATGAACACAGTATATCCGTCAATTGTGTCCGAATTGTGATAACTTTCTGAAGCAATTATGAATCCTGAAAAAACAGAGAGTCTGTTCTGCCTGCAAGCAGTCTCTCTATGGGTAAGTTATTACACTCTACTCAACAGTAACGGATTTTGCCAGGTTTCTGGGTTTATCCACGTCACAGCCGCGTCCCACTGCCACATAGTAGGAGAACAACTGCAAAGGAATGATTGCCAGAGAATTGGTAAAGTACGGATTGGTCTCGGGGATGTATATTACATAATCCGACGCTTTCTCAATGGCCTTGTTGCCTTCAATGGTGACTGCCATAACAAAGGCTCCTCTTGCTTTTACTTCTACCATATTACTGATGGTCTTCTGGAACAGATCCGGCTGGGTTGCCAAAGCCACTACCAGCGTACCATCTTCGATCAGAGAAATCGTACCATGCTTCAGTTCTCCAGCTGCATAAGCCTCGGAATGAATATAGGAGATCTCCTTCAGTTTCAAGGATCCTTCCAGTGAAATCGCGTAATCAATACCGCGTCCGATGAAGAAGATATCTCTTGCTCCCACGTAACGGTTGGCAAAATGCTGGATCTTCTCCTTCTGTCCCAGAAGCAGTTCGATCTGATCCGGCAGGCATCTTAAATCTGTCAGCATACCAGCGAACTTCTCCTGATCAATAGTACCACGTACCCTGGCGAATTTCATAGCCAACATGTAAAGTGCAGTTAGCTGTGCACTGTAAGCCTTGGTGGTAGCCACTGCGATCTCGGGACCTGCCCAGGTATACATAACACTGTCTGCCTCTCTGGCAATGGAGCTTCCCACCACATTGACAATGCCCAGTACCTTGAAGCCCCTTTCCCTGGACTCTCTCAGTGCTGCCAGAGTATCTGCCGTCTCACCGGACTGGCTGATGACAATGACCATATTACCCTTCTGAAGAATCGGATCACGATAACGGAATTCACTGGCCACATCCACTTCTACCGGGATTCTTGCCAGACCCTCGATCACATATTTTGCGGTAACTCCGGTATGATATGCGGAGCCGCAGGCCACAATATGGATCTTCGTAATCTCTTTGATCTCTTCATCACTCATGTTCAACTCTTCGATCACAATATCATTATCCTTGATTCTCGGAGAGATGGTATCGTTGATGGTCTTCGGCTGCTCATAGATCTCTTTCAGCATGAAGTGCTCATATCCAGCCTTTTCTGCCGCATTGGCATCCCAGTCAATGGTCACCGGCTGCTTCTCGATCTCTTCCTCATCCACGGAGAAGAAACGCAGACTACCCTGCTGTAATTCCACAACTTCCTGATTGTCTACATAATATACGGTTCTGGTATATTTCAATATCGCAGGAACATCGGAAGCGATAAAGCTGCCGTTGTCGCTCTTTCCTACGATCAGCGGGCTGTCCTTGCGGGCTGCAAAAATCTTATCCGGCTGATCTGCAAACATGATCCCCAGCGCATAAGAGCCTTCCACACGATGAAGCACCTTCGTGATGGCTTCCAGAGGATTTCCCTTGTAATAATAGTCTAACAGATGTGCCAATACCTCGGTATCAGTCTCGGATACGAACTGATACCCCTTATCCTGCATCTTTTTCTTCAGGGGAATATAGTTCTCGATAATGCCGTTGTGTACCACGGCAATGGTTCCCGCATTGTTCATATGCGGATGGGAATTGATATCGCTGGGAGCTCCGTGAGTTGCCCAACGGGTATGTCCGATACCGGAGGTTCCTTTCATATTCTCTCCGCCGTGGGTCAGGTTCTCCAGAACCTTAAGTCTTCCCACTGCTTTTCTGGTGTTGATCTTCTCACCGTCAAAAATCGCCATACCTGCGGAATCATATCCACGGTATTCCAACTTGGACAGACCGTCCAGAATGATCGGTGCTGCCTGTTCTGTTCCAATATAACCTACAATACCACACATAGTCATACATCCTTTCTGTTCTGTTTCCAGTATTCCTTGTTGGAAGTAAAAGCAAGTACCCATTTTTTCGGGAGCCTGCGATAGTTCTTTCCCAGTAAATAACCTGCATATTTACAGGCGCATTGCATATAAAAATGGGGCAATCCGGCAGACATATGGTTGCTGCGCAAATATACCGTCACATCTTTCACCATTCGTTTTCCCTCGGACTCCGAAGGATATGCTGCAAAAATCTCGGGATGCTCTGCCTGCGATACTCCCAGGTCAAAGTTTCTGTGGAACTGCTGCCCGTTGGTATAATTATGAGAATGCACCACCTGCGCATCCGCCGCATAAGCCACAGAGTATCCTGCTTCCACCGCCTTTGCCGCATAGATCATATCTTCATTAAATATCGTATGTCTGACGAACCCGCCCAGTTCCTCATAGATCTCCCGGCGATAGGCCGCACAGACATTGGAGCAGAAAAAGGTCTTGATCCCCAGGCTGTCCAGGTCTGCTGCCGATTTGATCCGGGACTTTGCCGGATAGTTAAATTCTCTGGTATAGCTCTCCACCGGTGTCGAATCCTCTCTGGGCAGCTGTCTCGCATAGGCCACCGCCACTTCCCCCTGCAGGGGTTCCACCAGTTTTTCGATCAGCCTGTCATCTTTCGGCATGGCATCCTGTGTCATCATCACGAAGACATCCGCAGAAGACTTTTTTACTCCCATCCGTCTCGTACCGCCATGATCGAACTCTCTTTTGGATACATGGTATACCTTGACATTCTGATAGGTTTCCAGAAATCTGATTCCGTAGATCAGCTGTTCAAAATATTTTTCTTCCGTATTCAGAAGAATCACCTGATGTACCGGTACGCTCTGACTGCCCAGTTTATCCAATAATGTAAATAATTCTTTTCCCGGCTTATACAGGGGAATGATCACATCTATCTCCATGTCAAAGCGCTCCTCACTTTTCCAATCTCTGGTTCATTATACTTTAACTCTTATTGCGGCACAAGCCTTTTCCTACTGTCCAAGAGGATTATAACCTTCTGGGTAATGCACAAGGGAGCCCCGGCAGATTCCGGAAGACTCCCTTGTATTCCTGTTGCTTTACTCTATACACTGTTTCTTACTTATTCATATAAGGTGATGTATCAGATTCAATCTTATTGCTGTATTCCTTCACGTTGCTGGTTACGGAATAGTTGGCATCATCAAACAGGAACTGATGCAGCCATACTACATTGCTTTCGAGATTTACCGGAATAACACAGCTTCCCTTTGCACCGATATTGCCGGTGTCACGCATGGTCTCTTCGGGGAAACCTCCTTCGTCCACTATGCGATAATTTGAAATATTGCCCAGCAGATCCAGGATGTCCTTGGAATCCAGACTGGTGTAAATGTCGTCGATGGCACTGTTGAATACCTTGGACAATGTTGCATAATCTGCTTTCTTTGCCTGATCTTCGATTGCCTGAATGACTTCACGCTGACGGGCAGCACGCTTAAAGTCGTTACCAGCGGTATAACGGATACGGCAGTAAGCAGTAGCCTGCAGACCATTCAACAGCTGCATACCGGTCTCAGTTACCGGTGTATAATCGCATTTCAAAACTTCTGCAATACCGATCTGATAGTTGTTGATATGCTTGATCTCCTCAGAGTCCACATCAATATAGACACCGCCCAGACCGTCGATCACTTCGCTCAGTCCTTTATAGCCTACGGTCACAAAGTTCGTAATATCCATATCCAGATTCATGTTCAGCATCTTAACCGCCTGCTCTGCTCCGCCATAGGAATAAGCGGCATTGCATTTCTGGTAGGAATCCGTACCGGTATTCAGGTACGTATCACGATATACGCTGACCAGTTTGATATCACCGGTATCCATGTTGATGCTGGCGATCATGATACTATCGCTTCGGCTGCCCTTGTACAACAGGCTTTCCTTGGTGGCATCCACACCGAACAGGGCAATGTTCATATAGCCCTTCATAGTTTCATCCTGCTGCACCTCTTCGGGAATCTGAAGTTCTTCTGTCTCCAGAACGGTTACCTTGGGGCCCTCATTGCTGGTATGAGTCATTACCAGATACAATAATGCTACCATGAACAGGATCACTACGATCTCTATGCCAAAGATGATAACCTTTTTTCTCTTCTTGGCTGCACGCTGTTTGGCAGACATTCTCTTCTGTCCGTTCGCAGCTCCGGTTCTCTGTCCACTGCCGGCAGGTCTCTGTCCGCTTCCGGCGGGTCTCTGTCCTGTAGGTCTCTGTGCGCTTCCGGAAGGTTTTCTTCCGCTTCCGGAAGGTCTCTGACCATTGCCGCCATTGTTGTTAGAATTTGTTGCCATCTTGTCTTCTCCTTGTACTAATAAGCATTTTTATTGATAAATCCTGTAAAGAACGTCATAAGAATGATTTTGATATCAAATCCAATGGTCCAGTTCTCAATATAGTAAATATCATATTCGATTCTCTTCTTGATGGAGGAATCACCGCGCAGGCCATTCACCTGTGCCCATCCGGTCAGTCCCGGCCGTACCTGATGTTTTACCATGTAACGGGGAATCTCTTCCTTGAACTTTTCCACAAACTGCGGTCTTTCCGGTCTGGGACCGACCAGACTCATATCTCCTTTTAAGATATTGAACAGCTGGGGAAGTTCATCGATACTGGTACGTCTGAGAATCTTACCGATACCGGTGACTCTGGGGTCATTGCGTACCGTCCAGCCCTTTTTCTCTTCCGCCGCCGTCTGCATTGCCATGCTGCGGAATTTGTACATATAAAACGGCTTATTATGAAGTCCTACCCGTTCCTGCTTAAAGATCACCGGTCCCGGGCTGGACAGCTTTACCAGAATTGCTGATATGAGCATGATCGGTGAGGTAATAATGATACCGAAAATGGAACCAACGATATCCATTGCCCGCTTGATCACCATATTGCCTGTGTTCGTCAGCGGTACATACCGGATATTGATCACCGGTAATCCCATCAGATCCTCCGTATAGGGTCTGCTGGGGATCAGACTGCTGTAATCCGGAATGAATTTGGTGTGCACCCCGGATTTCTCACAGATATCCACCACACCTTCCAGATAATCATAATCCTTCAGGGAAAGTGTGATCGCGATTTCATCCAGCTTGTTCTCCGGAAGGATGTATTCCAGATTACCAAGCGTTCCCAGTACTTTCACTCCCTTATAGGTCGTGCCGCCCGGGATGTGCTCATCCAGAATACCACACACTACATATCCCCATTGGGGATTGCTGAGGATTCTGTCAATATATTCCTCCGCCGCCCGGGAATAACCTACCAGCAAAATATGCTTCAGATTGTATCCTTTTTTCCGTATGGAACGCAATGCCTTGCGCATGATGATACGGAATACGGAAGTCAGAAAAACATTCAGGACATAAAAAATTGCCATGACGGATCGTGAAAAATTGATCTCACGGATGATCATATACAAAATAATGATCAAAGCCGCCAGGCCAATGGTATTCGCCTGCAGGATACTGTAGATCTCATGTCTGCGGCGAACCGTACGCTTCGGGGAATACACACTGCACCGGTAATACAGGAACATATAACCGGGTACAATAAAGGGAAGCAGCATATAATAATCCTGCACCGGCAGGACACCGATCCCCGGACCGTCATTTAAGATATAAAATTTGATATAATAGGCAAGGACAAAAGATACTGCCGTAATCAGCGCATCTATTATCACAAGAAGCCTGTTAAAGACTTTCTGGTTGTCTTTTATCATACGGGTCACCCAATCTTTAAGTCCGAAAAGCTTCTTTTCAACGATTTCATTCTACAATAACGGTGGTTTTTTCTCAACTTAAGAATTTATGAAGCAATTTCTTAAGATTTCATAAGAATTCGAAAAACATTCAGGTATAATTGCCACTGAATCTTCACATAATTCCATAGATGGCTCCATTGAAAGTGCACCTTTGCCTGCTTTCCCACAGGACCCACGGTACGTTTCCACCCTTCGGCCAATCCCTTTAAATATAGTTTTCCCATTCTCTTCTTACAAAAAAACAGAAATTTTATGCCAAATCCAAGCAAAAAGAACGGCAGATTCAGGATCCACTGTAGTAGCGGCATATTTTTGCCGATGACATAGATATTATTGGAAGAAGAAAGTTCCGTTTTCCGGGAATTGTAGCGGGATCCCGTAGAAGCACTGCCGTAATGCAGAACGGATGCCGTCGGCTCGTACCGGTTCTCATAGCCGTAGATCCGGGCACGGTAACCGATATCCAGATCTTCCAGATAAGCAAAATGCGCCTCGTCAAAATAGCCGATCTCCTCAAATACCTGACGTCTGTAAATTGCCGCTCCGCCACAGGCTGAGAATATGCTGACATTCTTGTCATAATCCACAGCAGGCCGGCCTTTTCCCCGGGAATATGCCCATCCCAGAACGCAGTAGCGGTCTCCCGCATCATCCAGCAGCTCTGGCTTATCCCACATAAGCATTTTGGCGCTGACGGAAAAGATCTTTTCATCCTTCCGAATGGCATCATACAATCCTTTCACAAATCCAGCTTCTACTCTGGTATCGTTGTTCAACAGGATCACATAGGGGCTTCGTGCCTCCCGGATTCCCAGATTCACCGCATGACAGAAGCCGGTGTTCTCCGGCAGGGCGATCAGACGCACCTGCGGTTTTCCCCCCTCTTCTGCCGGTGCCTCTTTTTTGTGACACCATTCGCTGTCCAGATATTCCACGCTCCCGTCAGCAGAACCATTGTCTATGATCAGCACTTCATATTCCGGTGCATTTTCCTGTCCCTGACACAGGGAAGCCATGCATTCCGGTAAATATTTCATTCCGTTGTAATTGGGTATAACGACGGTTACTTCCTTCATAGTCTCTCCCATTTCTCCGGATACTCCGGCAGATACAGCAGTCTTCCCCGTTTTCGTAATGCTTCCGATAATTGCAGACTTAAAAGCCGGATATCTGCCCCGGCAGGCAGTGTGGAGCTGTCAAATACCGGCTGTTGTTCCGGACCTCTTACTACTTCCGTATAAGGCACTCCCACGATTTTTTCAAACAATTCCCTGTCAGCTGACCGGATCCTGATGCAGCGAAGGTCTAACGCTTCTGCATCCTGGGACAGCTCCGCCCGATGAAGATAACCACCATAGTCCTTCGGCAGTCCCTCATAGAACACCTTTCCGTCCGCAGTCATTCTGCCGCCGGCGATCCTGCCGCGGTTTTTCCCGGACAGCACTCTGCCACCTACGGCAGCCACATCCGGTCTCTCCTGTAATACCTCTGTATATTGTAACCGATAAAATCCTACATGTCTGGTCTCCTCTGCCTTTGCCGGGATCCCACGTTCTGCAGCATGATCCTGCAGTGCACGCAGCCCCGCTTCGTAAGCATATTTCTTGCTGTGGGGATTGGCTGCTGTAGATGCTTCATGGCATCTCCAGTGATACAGCACTCTGGGAATATGAAGAATTCTCTCCTCACCGGAGCGGCCATCTTCAGCCAGCACCTCTGACACTGCCCGCAGCACCAGATCATAGTCCTGGGCACCGTCGCATTCTGGCCGGAATGCCAGTTTCTTCATCAGATCTGCATCCATCACCAGAAAATGGCAGATATAGTTATTACTCAGGATTAAATCGTAATTAAAGTCTTCTTTATGGTTGGGATCGTAATATTTTGTCTCATCCCCGTTGCATTTGTCTTCATCCGAATAAGCGAATGCAACTCTGACACCTCTGTCATTTGCTTTGGTAATAGCATCTGCCATCTCATACAGAGCATCCGGTGTCAATACATCATCATGATCCAGCAGGCCGATATATTCTCCCCTTGCATAGGGTAATGCCTGATTGGTATTCGCCGCAATTCCGGCATTTTCCGTAAGGTGTATATAGTGGATCCTTGCATCCGCTGCAATAGTTTCCGCATTTTCCGGGAGCCGTTCTGTCAGGAATCCCTGATTTGTCAACGTCTCCTCCACACTGTGATCCTCTGTGGCATCCGCCAGAATCAGTTCCCAGTGAGGATAGCTCTGTTGCATAACGCTTGTTATCATTCTGTTCAGATAGATTTCCGGGGTACGGTACAACGGCACCACAATGCTGAGTGTAACCGGATTATCCCATTTTCTGCAACTTTGCCTTTCCAGTTCCTCTTCCGGACAGGGCACATAAAAATAGCGGTCTGTCTCTGTCAGGCGTTCCCTTACAGAGATCCAGGTTTCCCTCAGGCCGTTGCGTTGCAAATAATATAGAGTTTTCTTAAGGTTTGCTATGTTCAGCTTTGCCACGGATACCTCCACTTTTATAAAAGAGCAAATCGCCCTTCCCGGGCGATTCGCTCTTAAAAATAACATTAACTATTCAGAACCCCATTCGCAAAATCGCTCTTCCAGAGCTTTCCTGAATAACATACTTGCATGCTATGATGCCAGGGTCAAAAGGTCTAAGCCCACATGAGCTTGCTCATAGGTGGGTGA
>ENA-OZYP01000426-OZYP01000426.1-human-gut-metagenome-genome-assembly--contig:-NODE-426-length-12411-cov-8.979200_pt1 | contig 12411 bp, 9 predicted proteins | sample MGYA00243634_ERZ654125 | MGnify/ENA primary metagenome ERZ654125 (study PRJEB26926, sample SAMN06165281) | human gut metagenome | biome: ENVO:00009003; feature: ENVO:2100002; material: ENVO:00002003... | reverse complement strand
GATCTACACTTCTAGCTTCGTCGGCAGCGTCAGATGTGTATAAGAGACAGTTATGCGGCTGTGTGGTTGCTGCTACAGGTTCCAGTTGTGGTATTACCTGGTTGATGGGAGGAACTTACGATCAGGTGGCTTATGCCGTTCAGAATATGATAGCCAACCTTACAGGTATGATTTGTGATGGTGCGAAGCCCAGCTGTGCGTTAAAAGTAACCACAGGTGTATCTACCGCTGTTCTTTCTGCCATCATGGCTATGGAAAACCGTTGTGTAACTTCTGTAGAAGGTATTATTGATGAAGATGTGGATCAAAGTATCCGTAATCTGACCAAGATAGGGTCGAAAGGAATGAATGAGACGGATAAATTGGTGCTGGAGATAATGACGGGGAAATAGTGATTAGTGGTGAGTGATTAGTGATTGGAAACTGTGCAGCATAATAGCACAGCATACTAATCACTAATCACTTACCGTTAATCACTATATTAATGATTGCATCCGCATCCTTGGTGATCGTGATCGCCGCATCCGTCACCGCAACCGTCACCACAGCTATCGCAACCGCAACTGCATCCACCGCCGCTCATCATACGAGCGATTTCAGCTAATTCTTCATTGGTTGCCGGGCGGCTTTCTATTACTTCACCTACAAAGTTCAGGTCGCAACCTGCCAAGGGGTGGTTCATATCCATTACCACTACGTCTGCCTTAATTTCTTGTACGGTTCCGTTGATACGTTGACCTTCAGAGGTCATTAAAGGTACTACGTTACCGGCTACAATACGTTCGCTATCGAACTTACCATCTACTTCAAAGATTTGTTTCGGAAGGTCGATTACATGTTCTTCGTCGAAGTCACCGTAAGCATCTGCGCAAGCGATTGTGAAATCAAACTTGTCACCTGCTTTCAGATCTTTCACTTGATCTTCGAAAGACTCTAAAGTCAGACCCAGACCGGAAATGAATTGGAAAGGGTGTTCTGCGGTGGCTTCTTCGGTGAAATCTTTTTCACCATCTTCTATAGCGTATAATTTATAAGCTACGGTAATGTACTTGTTTTCTACTGTTTCCATTGATATATTCCTACTGTTTTAAGTTAGTAATTCCTGTTTTTTCTTTTTGGAAGGGACAAAGATACGAATAATTTAGTTGGCGAATGGGTAAGCTCTTGTAATTTTCAGATAATTAAATGCTTCGAACCCTCTTAAATAATTCCTGTTCATGGTAGCGAATTACTCAGATTTGCCTTGAATAAGTGATAAAATAAGATTTTAATGCGGGGTTTTCTTACGATTAATCATAATAATCTCATTTTTTTCTTCAAATTGTTTGGAGTTTATAAAAAAGCCCTTACCTTTGCAGCACGATTAACGAAAACAGTAAAGTAAATAAAGTTATGAACTTACATACATCTATTAACCTGGCAGTCCTGCATATTATTCGCGTCGTGGTCCTGGAATCAAGAGCGTGAGAAAGGTTGTGTATGTATTCGTACGTTAAGATATCAATTTAGGAGCCTTTCTCACCATATGTGAGGAAGGCTTTTTAATTAAAAGGAGATTTGAAGATGAAACACCAATTACGCAGTTCGTTCAGCACGCAAGGCCGCCGCATGGCAGGGGCTCGTGCGTTGTGGATGGCAAATGGCATGAAGAAAGAGCAATTAGGAAAACCTATTATCGCAATAGTCAACTCATTTACACAGTTTGTCCCGGGACATGTGCATCTGCACGAAATCGGACAACAGGTGAAAGCTGAGATTGAGAAGCTGGGATGCTTTGCTGCCGAATTCAACACGATTGCCATTGACGATGGTATTGCGATGGGACACGATGGAATGCTTTATTCGCTTCCTTCACGTGACATCATTGCCGACAGCGTAGAGTATATGGTGAATGCGCATAAAGCGGATGCGATGGTTTGCATCAGTAACTGCGACAAGATTACTCCGGGTATGTTGATGGCAGCAATGCGCCTTAATATCCCTACTGTATTCGTTTCAGGCGGACCGATGGAAGCCGGCGAATGGAACGGTCAGCATCTGGATTTGATCGATGCTATGATTAAGTCGGCTGATGAAAGTGTAAGTGATGCCGATGTGGCTCAGATAGAACAACATGCTTGTCCTTCTTGTGGTTGTTGTTCCGGTATGTTTACCGCTAACTCAATGAACTGTCTGAACGAAGCCATCGGACTGGCATTGCCGGGTAATGGTACGATTGTGGCTACTCATGCCAATCGTACGCAACTGTTCAAGGATGCTGCCAAACTGATTGTTGAAAATGCTTATAAATATTATGAAGATGGGGATGACAGTGTGCTTCCCCGTAGCATCGCTACCCGTCAGGCTTTTCTGAATGCTATGACGCTGGATATTGCGATGGGTGGTTCTACCAACACAGTGCTTCACCTCTTGGCTGTAGCACACGAGGCAGAGGCAGATTTCAGTATGGATGACATCGATATGCTGTCACGTAAGACTCCCTGTCTGTGTAAGGTTGCCCCGAATACTCAGAAGTATCACATTCAAGACGTAAATCGTGCCGGAGGCATCATCGCTATCATGAGCGAGCTTGCCAAAGGCGGATTAGTCGATACGGACGTAAAGCGTGTAGACGGTATGACGCTGGCGGATGTAATCGACAAATACGGTATTACCAGCCCGAATGTTTGCGAAGAAGCTGTGAAGAAATATAAGAGCGCTGCTGCCGGAAAGTTCAATCTGGTACTGGGTTCGCAAGATGTCTATTATAAAGAATTGGATACTGACCGTGCCGGAGGTTGCATTCGCGATCTGGAACATGCTTATAGCAAAGACGGTGGTCTGGCAGTACTGAAAGGTAATATCGCTCAGGATGGCTGTGTAGTGAAAACGGCAGGTGTGGATGAAAGCATCTGGAAATTTACAGGTCCTGCTAAAGTGTTCGATTCACAAGACGCTGCTTGCGATGGCATCCTTGCCGGGAAAGTGGTCAGCGGTGATGTTGTGGTCATTACACACGAAGGTCCGAAAGGCGGTCCCGGTATGCAGGAGATGCTCTATCCGACTTCTTACATCAAATCGCGCCATCTGGGCAAGGAATGTGCACTGATTACGGACGGTCGTTTTAGTGGCGGTACGTCAGGATTGAGTATCGGACATATTTCTCCCGAAGCAGCTGCCGGAGGTAATATTGGAAAGATTCAGGACGGTGACATCATTGAGATTGATATCCCCGGACGTGCTATCAACGTCAAACTGACGGATGAAGAACTGACTGCCCGCCCGATGACTCCCGTCACCCGTCAACGCGAAGTCTCAAAGAGCCTGAAGGCATATGCCAGTATGGTAAGTTCTGCCGATAAGGGTGCAGTGAGACTGATTTAGTTGAGAGTGGAGAGTTGAGAATTGAGAGTTTAACTTGAAAATAGAAGAGATGAAAGATATAATAACAGGCGCTGAAGCATTGATGCGTTCCTTGGAACATCAGGGAGTAAAGACCATTTTCGGATATCCGGGTGGCTCCATCATGCCGGTATTTGACGCTTTATATGACCATCGGAAGACATTGAGCCACATCTTGGTTCGACACGAACAGGGTGCTACTCATGCCGCGCAGGGCTTTGCCCGCGTATCAGGCGAAGTAGGTGTCTGCCTGGTGACGAGTGGTCCCGGAGCGACGAATACGATAACAGGTATTGCAGATGCTATGATAGACAGTACCCCTTTGGTAGTAATTGCCGGTCAGGTAGGTACGGGATTCCTTGGAACGGATGCTTTCCAGGAAGTTGACCTGGTAGGTATTACGCAGCCTATCACGAAGTGGAGCTATCAGATTCGTAGTGCCGAAGATGTGCCTTGGGCTGTAGCCCGCGCTTTCTATGTTGCAAAAAGCGGTCGTCCCGGTCCTGTTGTATTGGACTTTGCCAAGAATGCACAAGTAGAGAAAAGTGAATATGCTCCTGCCAAGTTGGATTACATCCGTAGTTACCAGCCTGTTCCCGAAATGGATGAAGAGGCTGTGAGCCAGGCTGCTGAACTGATCAATAGCGCTGAACGTCCATTGGTATTGGTAGGACAGGGGGTTGAGTTAGGTGATGCACAACAGGAACTACGCGCTTTCATAGAAAAAGCCGGAATACCTGCCGGTTGTACATTGTTGGGACTCTCTGCTTTGCCTACTGCACATCCTTTAAATAAAGGTATGCTGGGGATGCACGGTAACTTGGGACCGAATATCAATACGAATAAGTGCGATGTACTTATCGCCGTAGGTATGCGCTTTGACGACCGTGTAACCGGAAAGTTGGATACGTATGCCAAACAGGCGAAAATCATTCATTTCGATATAGATCCTGCTGAGATAGACAAGAATGTGAAGACAGATATTGCCGTATTGGGCGATTGTAAGGAGACTCTTGCTGCTGTTACGGCACTTCTGAAACCTGCTACTCACCAGGAATGGTTGGATAGCTTCTTGCCTTACGAGGAAGTAGAGGAAGAAAAGGTGATCCGTCCTGAATTGCATCCGGCAAGTAAATCTTTGAGTATGGGAGAAGTGATCCGTGCCGTAAGTGAGGCAACGAATCATGAAGCTGTATTGGTTACTGATGTTGGTCAGAATCAGATGATGTCTGCCCGTTACTTCAAGTATAGTAAGGAACGTAGCATTGTAACTTCCGGTGGGTTGGGTACAATGGGCTTCGGACTTCCCGCAGCAATCGGTGCAACTTTCGGACGTCCCGACCGCACTGTATGTGTATTTATGGGTGATGGTGGTCTGCAAATGAACATTCAGGAGATGGGAACCATTATGGAACAGAAGGCTCCTGTTAAGATGATCTTGCTGAATAATAACTTCCTGGGTAATGTACGCCAGTGGCAAGCGATGTTCTTCAATCGTCGCTATTCGTTCACTCCGATGCTGAATCCGGATTATATGAAGATAGCTTCTGCCTACGACATTCCTTCACGCCGTGTAATGACGCGTGAAGAACTGAAAGGTGCAATAGAGGAAATGCTTGCTACGGATGGTCCGTTCCTGTTGGAAGCCTGCGTTATGGAAGAAGGCAATGTGTTGCCGATGACACCTCCGGGTGGTTCGGTAAACCAGATGTTGTTGGAATGCTAATTTTATTCTTCGTTCTTAATTCTTAATTTAGTATGGATAAGACATTATATACGATAATCGTTCATTCGGAGAACTTCGCCGGTTTGCTGAACCAGGTAACCGCAGTGTTTACCCGTCGCCAGATCAATATCGAGAGTCTGAATGTTTCGGCTTCGTCCATCAAGGGCGTACATAAGTACACCATTACCGCATGGACGGATAAAGACACCATTGAGAAAGTGACCAAGCAAATCACCAAGAAGATAGATGTGCTGCAAGCACACTACTTCACGGATGATGAGATCTATCAGCACGAAATTGCATTGTATAAGATAACAACCCCGATACTGGAAGAAAAACCGGAGGTATCGAAAGTGATCCGTAAATATAATGCACGTATCGTAGAGGTGAATGCTGTGTTTGCTATCGTAGAGAAGAATGGTATGGGTGAAGAAATCACCAATCTTTATGACGAGCTGCGTGCCCTTGATTGTGTACTTCAGTTTGTCCGTTCGGGACGTGTGGCTATCACCACAAGCTGCTTCGAGCGTGTGAACGAATACCTTGCCGACCGTGAAACGAAATATCGCTTGAAAAAAGAAAAGGAGCAAAACAATGAGTGAGAATAGTAGTAAGATAGGAAAATATCAGTTTGTAGCGGAACCTTTTCATGTGGACTTTACCGGGCGTCTTACCATGGGCGTGTTGGGAAACCATTTGCTGAATTGCGCCGGTTTCCATGCCAGTGACCGTGGGTTCGGTATAGCCACGCTGAATGAAGACAACTACACATGGGTACTCTCCCGCCTTGCCATCGAACTGGATGAAATGCCTTTTCAGTATGAAGACTTTACCATCTGGACTTGGGTGGAGAATGTGTACCGCCTTTTCACAGATCGTAACTTTGCCTTGTTGGACAAAGACGGAAAGAAGATTGGTTATGCGCGTTCCGTATGGGCTATGATTAACCTCAATACCCGCAAGCCTGCCGATTTGCTGGCATTGCACGGAGGTAGCATCGTAGATTATGTGTGCGATGAACCTTGCCCTATCGAGAAACCTTCACGCATTAAAGTGACTTCCACCGAGTCGGTAGCTACATTGAAAGCTAAATACAGTGATATCGACATCAACGGACACGTGAACAGTATCCGCTACATCGAACATATCATGGACTTGTTTCCGATAGAGATGTATAAGGAAAAGCGTATCCGCCGTTTTGAAATGGCTTACGTAGCTGAGAGCTATTACGGTGATGAACTTACACTCTATAAAGATGAATTGGGTGACGGAGCTTTCGATATTGAAGTGAAAAAGAATGGCAGCGAGGTGGTTTGCCGTTCAAAAGTAATATTTACAGAGAAATAATTTTATTAATCATTAGCTGGCGCAAGCCACAAATAAAAAACTAAAAAAGAAAATGGCACAATTGAATTTTGGCGGTGTTACTGAGAATGTAATGACCCGCGAAGAGTTTCCTTTGGAAAAAGCACGTGAAGTTTTGAAAGATGAAACAATTGCAGTGATCGGTTATGGTGTACAAGGACCGGGACAGGCATGCAACCTGCGCGATAACGGTTTCAACGTAATCGTTGGACAGCGTCCGGGTAAGACTTATGAGAAAGCAATAGCTGACGGATGGGTACCGGGTGAAACACTGTTTGGCATTGAGGAGGCTTGTGAGAAAGGTACTATCATTATGTGCTTGTTGTCTGATGCAGCCGTAATGTCTGTATGGCCTACTATCAAACCTTACCTGACTCCGGGAAAAGCTCTTTACTTCTCTCATGGTTTCGCTATCACTTGGAGCGACCGTACAGGTGTAGTTCCTCAGAAAGATATCGACGTAATCATGGTAGCTCCTAAAGGTTCGGGTACTTCATTGCGTACTATGTTCCTCGAAGGTCGTGGTTTGAACTCTTCTTACGCTATCTATCAGGATGCTACAGGTAAAGCTATGGATCGTACCATTGCATTGGGTATCGGTATAGGTTCAGGATATTTGTTTGAAACTACTTTCCAACGTGAAGCTACTTCTGACCTGACAGGTGAGCGTGGTTCATTGATGGGAGCTATTCAGGGATTGCTGTTGGCTCAGTATGAAGTATTGCGTGAAAACGGTCATACTCCGTCAGAAGCATTCAATGAAACTGTAGAAGAATTGACTCAGTCATTGATGCCGTTGTTCGCAAAGAATGGTATGGACTGGATGTATGCTAACTGTTCAACTACTGCACAACGCGGTGCTCTGGACTGGATGACTCCGTTCCACGATGCTATTAAGCCGGTAGTACAGAAATTGTATGCAAGCGTTAAGTCTGGTAATGAGGCTCAGATCTCTATCGACAGCAATTCTCAACCTGATTATCGTGAGAAACTGAACGAAGAACTTCGTCAGTTGCGCGAAAGCGAAATGTGGCAGACTGCTGTTACGGTTCGTCAGTTGCGTCCGGAAAACAACTAATTCTTCTCGGAGATAAGAATAAAAATGCCCGAATACTTGATTTCGGTGTTTCAATGTAGTATATTTGTAACCGTAATCCTGATTTAAGTTCGGGAAGAAGACAATGGGAGGAGTAACGTAAGTTGCTCCTCTCTTTTTATATAATAAGGTATGAAATTACTGAAAACGTATCCTCTTTTAGGGCAAAATACATGATGCAATCACTCAAAACACACCATCTGTTGAGGTAAAACGAATAATGTAATGGAGGTAAACGCATCATCTGTTTTGTGAAAAACAGAATGAATGGGGCTGAACTCTCTTGTTCTGTTAATCTTTCGCAAATCTGCTATTGACAATTCTCGTGTAATTCATCACATGTAATAATCGGTTCATTTTACAGTCTTATATTTAAGTGTTGGTTTGCTGTGTTTGGCCGGTATTCATAAATTAAACTTAGAAAATAATTTTAGATTACATAATTCTATAAACTAATGTCGGAAACATTTTTCTATTTTTCAGCTTTTGTATATTTATAGAATATGGGTTACATTCTGGTATATTTACAGTAGTTTAAGAATGTTAATGAAATGTTCTATATTCAATAAATAGATCTGTATATACAAGTTATCTGTTAAATAAAAATAGATTACTAAAGTTATATGACCATTATTTATGATTCTATAAGAATTGTTAATTGGCTGATTTATCCTGAAAAATAGTTCTGCAGACTTGATTCATGTGACAAAATAAGTTGTATGTTTGTAACGATATCAATTTTATAACTTACGATAATATGAAACGGATTAAAAGAAACAGTTTGGTTACGGGGCTCTACGCACTGATGTTGGTAGGGATTGTAACAGGATGCGACAAGGACGTTTATAATCCAGGTAACGACGATGATGGCAAACTACCACCAAAAGAAAATTACTTTGATTTCGCTCTGAAGGGAGATGTACAGTTGAATGTAAACTATGATGCACCGGGCTATCGGGCCGTTATTGAGGTGTATGATCAGTATCCTATGGCAGATTACAAAACAAAGAAGGAGGGAGTCTCACCTGTTTTTGTGGCGTATACCGACATTAATGGAAAGTATGAAGGCAAAATGAATATTCCTACGGCTGTAAAAGAGGCATATCTCTATACAAGCCTGTTCGGTTTGTCGACTTGTGTGAAATTGGAGGCTTCGGCAAGCGGGTATACGTATGATGCTACGAAGAGTACATCAGGAACACGTGCAGCGGCTGCTAAAGGAGTCTTAAATGATAAGGTTCCATTCGAAGTAGCTGTTATGACTACGACTAATAAAAGAAGTGATAACATGTACTCATTAACTACATGGAATACGAATGGTATACCTACTTTGGATGGCTATTTGACACGACCGGATAAGGTAGGAGCAGCTAATGAAGCTATTGGTGTGGTCAGTACAAGAGTGGACAATTTTTTGGTGGCTTATAATAATGATGAAGCCAATAAAGTTGGTAGTGCTTGTGGAAATGCTAAGCTGCTAAGAAATCCTGATCAGATAAATCTAAAGATTCCTGCAGGTGGCTCTACTGTGAGTGTATCATTCATGGGTGAGGCTGCTGCATTCTTGAATTCATTTGGTTATTATTATTATCCTACAGGTCAAACTATAACTCCCGAGAGTTTCTATAAGATGAAAAAATATCTTGTTTTCCCGAATTCAAGCGGTGGAGATGAGCAAAGCACAATGACTCTGAAAACAGGGCAAACAGCAAAACTATTGTATTTTGATAAAGATGGTAATCAATCAGAAATATTCCCTGAAGGATATACTATTGGCTGGTTTTTAATTAGTAATGGCTTTGGAGGTGAAAGTTTTAATGCCCCCTATGCTAGTGGGTATGTAAACCAGTTGGATGATTTTGGATATAGTAATTCTTCTTTTTATAGTGGATATCGCAATGCCTGCATGTCTGATGATACTGGCACTGACCGTCGTTTTATATCTGTATATGATGAAAAGTCTAAAATGCGTATCATTGGTATAGAAGACTATGTGAAATCGAGTCAAGCTCCGGATGATTATAAGGATTTGCTGTTCGCTGTTACTACTTCCAAAGATTTGGGTGGTGGTGATTTGGAACCTGTGCCTCCTGTTGATCCGGATCCGGAACCTGTTGTACTTCCGTTGAAAGGAACGGTTGCTTTTGAGGATATCTGGCCGAGTGGTGGTGATTATGACTTGAATGACGTGATTGTCGAATATAACCGTGATATTACTTTTGATACAAATAACAAGGCTATTAAGGCGATAGAAACATTCAAAGCTGTTCAGCCTAAGGGGAGTGCCCAAAACGATAATTTCTTCGCTTGCCAGTACAAGCATTTGGGAAAAATGAAATTGCCTGCAGGTGTAATAGCTGAAACTGCTACCAATTCATTTGTCATTGAAACCAGTGCTAAAGCGATTGCTGAAGGTACGGTTTATCAGATTGAGCGTGATCTGACAGGCCTAAATTTATCGCAAACAGATGTAGCAAATGATTTTAATCCGTATATCATAACCAAACAATATACAACAGAAAACAGAGTTGAAGTACATTTGCCGTTAGCTGATATGACCTCTGCTGCCAACTCATCGTTGATGACAAAAGACAATGCATATTATGTAGCTGCAGATGGTTTGTATCCGTTTGCTATCAATATCCCTATTATAGGTTTTGTTCCGGTTACCGAAACAAAGAGAATCGATTTAGATGGTCAATACCCGTCATTCGGTGTTTGGGCTAAGTCTAAAGGAGAAAAAAATCAGGATTGGTATCTTCAGGATAAAGGAAAAAAATAGATTGAAATAACATAGGACTAGTTCCTTTTTAAAGTACACGGACTATATGGGATGAATGAACATATAGTCCGTGTTATTTTATGGTTTTATAATCCCTGTGTATTCCAGAAACTTGCGATAAAAAGTATGGTGGGCTAAAGTGGCGGCTTCTCCTAATATCACCAGCTTCATGCGGGCACGGGTTATGGCAACATTCATTCTTCGCAGGTCGTTGAGGAAGCCTATCTGTCCATCTTCGTTGGCACGGACAAGGCTGATGAAAATGACATCACGTTCCTGTCCCTGGAAACCATCTACAGTATTAACAGTAAGTAGACTGCGATACGGTTTAAGTGAACCGCTTGCTTTAATCTTATTGCGAAGATACTGCACCTGGGCTTTGTAAGGGGAGATTATACCGAAATCGATCCGCTCTTCTAACACGCGTTTTCCACCGATGCGGTCGATATAAGCTTTTAATTCCTGAAGAAGTAAATCTGCTTCTGCTTTATTGATACGCCCGAATGTTTCTCCTATAAACTCTTCTTTAAAATCCATTTCAGAAGTATCTATCCAGCTGATAGGAGTGTCCCAGTCGAGAATGCCGCGGTATCGTATCTCAGGGGCGGCTTGCAGTTCTCCATTGTAAAACCATTGAGAGGGAAATTTCATGATATCCTCGTGCATACGATATTGTACTTTCAATAGGGAGACGGTGCTGGGTTTATTGGCAACCACTCTTTCCATCAATGTACATTCGAGGCCTCCACGGGCAGCTTCGTAACATTTTATAGTAGGCGGAAGCTGGCAATGATCGCCTGCCAGTACTACACGGTCGGCTTTGCGAATAGCTATCCAACAGGCGGCTTCCAGGGCTTGGGCAGCTTCATCAATAAAAAGTGTACCGAAGTGACGCCCGTTCAGTATACGGTGATTGCTGCTGACAAGGGTGGAAGCTATGACATGGGCATTGTCAAAAAGATCGGCATTGATTTGTATTTCCAATTGTGTGGCACGATCACGCAGGCGACTCATACGATTGCGGGCGCTTTCACGTTCTTCATAACTGCCTCGATGCTTGCCACCTATTTCACGCATGGCTTTACGGATACTCCATAGTTCAGAATAGGCCGGATGCCCTTCGAAGCGGCGCTCATAAGTGAATGAAAGCATTTTGTCGTTTACCCGGGTGGGATTACCCATGCGCAGGACATTCACACCGCGATCTACGAGCTTTTCACAGATCCAGTCGACGGCAGTATTACTTTGGGCGCAAACCAGCACTTGAGGTTCGCGGTGCAATGTTTCATAGATAGCTTCTACGAGAGTAGTTGTTTTCCCTGTTCCCGGAGGCCCGTGTACAATAGAAACATCGCGGGAGCACAATACTTTGTTCACTGCATTTTCCTGTGTAGAGTTCAGCCAGGGGAAACGGACGGGGTAGAGTTCACGGAATCCGGGTTTTAAAGTTCCCAACATAATATCTCTTAATTCTGCCAATCGATTGCCCTTAGCGCGAATTACATCGGAGAGTGCTTCGAACATAGTGCGGTAGGACGTTTCATCAAAATAAAGCTGCACTCCGAGGTTTTCGGCAGATTGCACTTCCAGTATAGCACCTGCACCGGGCATTGCAACAACCATACGTGTTTCGTTGGCATAGCTGATAGTACCAATGGAATTGAAATATGTGATCTTTTCGTCGTATCCTTTACGGAAAAAACAGACGGGACGCCCGAATTCAAAATTATGTTCTATATCAGTATCTTCCGTATGTGTAATTTCTATTACTAATTGATTCAGTGAATTGTAGTAACTTCGTCCGGGAGTGACAGGATACCAACAGAGTCCCCGTTTTACCTTACGGGCGATGCCCATGGTTTCAGTCTGTCTTTTGAATTCTTCCTTTTCGAATTCATATTCCATGCGCAGGAGCAGTTCTTGTCGCTGAAGATGGTCTGTTGGAGAAAGGAGGTTATTGCTCATATAAACTAATGATGAATAATGATAAATGATAATTTAGCGGCGAGAATTGTTACGCGGAAGTATCTTAAATTCTCCTCCTCCGTCGGAGGAGGAGTA
>ENA-OZYP01000369-OZYP01000369.1-human-gut-metagenome-genome-assembly--contig:-NODE-369-length-13179-cov-8.244971_pt1 | contig 13179 bp, 10 predicted proteins | sample MGYA00243634_ERZ654125 | MGnify/ENA primary metagenome ERZ654125 (study PRJEB26926, sample SAMN06165281) | human gut metagenome | biome: ENVO:00009003; feature: ENVO:2100002; material: ENVO:00002003... | reverse complement strand
ACGAGATTTCTGCCTGTCTCGTGGGCTCGGAGATGTGTATAAGAGACAGAAATTACAGCGATGCAAAATCCTGTTTAATGATATGCGGAATATATATATGGAAAAATATGCAAAACCTATAATGTTAATGGAGGTAGGATAATGCAGAAAGTAGTATTGAGTGAGGTCGTGGATTATTTGCATAAAGCATACCCGGATGCTTCTATTGGAGTCGGTGGTTCTGTTGCGGCTGGAACATATAGGGCTGATAGCGATGTTGATGTTTTATTCCAACGAGAAGATTGTCGGAAAAGTTTTTTAGTATCTTTTTTTTATAAAGGGATTAAAGTCAGTATATTTAGTTTTAGTAAAGATATGCTGCTTCGGAAAGAACGAAAATATTTGCTGAACTATAATAATATGCCAATTTCATTTATCTCAGATGTATGTAGCATACATGATGAAAAGGACCTTATTACAGATTTGAAATATTTTGTTAAAGATATAGTTGAGAGGCGAAGAATATTAAAGTATATTCTTATTGACGAGTTGAAGACAAGTATCGCGAATCTGTTGCAAGTAAAGCCGTCTTCGCTTATAGATATAAAGAGGGAAACGTACGCTGTAATAGATAAAATGATTTGTATATTCTATTTAAAGTTCCATGCTGATAGAATAGTGCAAAAGCAGGAAGGACGTAATCCATATTGGATAATAGAAAGGGATGATGATACTTTGTACAAAAGCTTAAAAGAATGCATGCCATATAATTTAGAAACATATGAACGAGTAAATGAGATTTTTAAGAAATATCTGAGGTTTTACTAAAAAAGATTTTATGAAGAAGAGTGTAGAAATGATTTCACTAAATTCTACTCAGACAGAGTTTAGTGAAGAAATGAATTTGGATGAAAGGCTGCAACGATTGCAGTCTGATGAACTAAAGTCTATTAGAGCTGGTGCATCTTGTCCAAGTAAAGGTTGTCCGAGATATACTTGTTTGAGTATGGGTTGCCCAAATGAGTGTGTGACTCGTTGTGATGCGGATTATCCTGAATGCGACTTTGAAATAATAGATTGCCGCCATCTGGATGATGATGATTGTCGCAGAATGGATCCTACTTAATTGCTTGATTCTTGGGAGAAAGAGGCCTAAGCTTTCTCCCTTTTAATGTTAAATATTTAATATTCATACTGTGAAAATAATCATATTTTTGTTCCTTATAATAACTTGTTCCCTATCTATGAAATCTCAATCGCAGGGGTATGTTATAGACGGAAAAGACAATAGTCCATTATCCGGAGTAAATATATATCTGCAAAAAGATTCTGTAGGAATAGGTGTGACTGATGAAAACGGACATTTCAATATTGCAGATATAGAGAATATAGCAGGAAATGATACGATTATTTTCTCGTATGTGGGGTATCTTTCTCTTAAACTAACCCTTAAGGATTTGAGATATTCGAGCTATCGCGTAATAATGTTTACTTATTCTCAGCAATTGCCGGAAGTGAGTGTGAAGGGAGAACGAGGACGTATCTTCCTTAGTTATGAACCTTTGAAAGATTTGCCGGTAGCTGTTGTTTCTTCCGGCTCCTTCTTTCAAAATGGTAAGATATATATCATATCAGGAGATGAAAAGACTTTGGCAACCGGTGGTACTCTTTCTGATAAAATGTATGTTTATGACATTGCTACAGATATTTGGACAGAAAGTCTGCAAAAGTTTGCCCGACGTAATGGGCATAGAGCACATTATTATAAAGGAAGGGTATTCATAGTGGGAGGAAAGTATTTATCCACTAATCGTAGATTGGAATATACAGCACCTCAGATTGAAATTTATGATTTGGATAGAGATACCCTGTATGTAGATTGGACGAATCCTCATCAGACGGTAGATCCGGCTACATTCATTTATAATAATTGTCTGTATATGATGGGTGGTACTATAAAAAAGAACGTGTACTCTGATAAAGTGCATATGCTCGATCTTCAAACCGGCGTTTGGTATGATGCCGGAATCGCTATTCCAAAAGAAAGAAGGGATTTTATGAAATGTGTTTTGGTGGGACATGTTGCTTATTTTTTTGGTGGTCAATACACGGCTTCAATGTGGAAGGTTAGAAGTTATGATTTGGAGACAGGTGGCTGGAATGACTTATGTAATTTGAAGGAAGGGGTCTGTTGTCCGGGAATTGCATCCAACGGAAATCTGATTTATATATATGAAAACACAACTTTGCAGATTTATAATATCAGAATGAATACTGTAAGTGCTTATTATTTTACGGACGGTTTGGAGAGTTCTGGATTGTTTTATGTTGACGGAAAGCTTTATGTCGTAGGAGGGCGTCAACAGCTTTCATTTTCTGGCTTCCTAGAGCATAGAATTGAACCTGAGAATGTCTTTTCTATTGATGTAAGTCGTATAAGTTCAGAATGAATAGAATGAGTTCTTTTCCTCATTATAAACAGTTAGACAAAATGGATTGTGGTCCTGCGTGCTTACGCATGATTGCAAAGTTTTATGGGAAAAACTATTCATTACAGACTCTTCGTGAACATTCTTATATTTCAAGAGAAGGTGTTTCATTAATGGGACTTAGTGATGCAGCTGAATCCATTGGATTCCGAACAACCGGTCTGCGTATTACATTGGAACAATTGGAAAAAGATGTTCCCTTTCCTTGTATTTTATATTGGAATCAAAACCATTTTGTAGTTTGTTATGACGTAAAGAAGCGAAGAGGTAGATCTTATTTTCAAATAGCAGATCCTGCTAATAGCTTGCTTGTTTATTCAGAAAAGGAAATTAAACAATGTTGGCTGTCTGTAAAATCAGAATCAAGAGAACTTGGAATTGTATTAGCTTTAGAGCCGGGAACACGGTTTTATGAGTTTGAGGATGAATCTGAAGTTGAAGAAGGGCACAAATTGATTTTCTTTATAAAATATCTTACTCCCTATAAGAAACAGTTATTGCAGTTAGTATTAGGAATGCTGACAGGTTCATTATTGCAACTTATTTTTCCCTTTCTGACTCAGTCCTTAGTAGATGTGGGGATTCGTGATGGAAATTTAGGCTTTATAACCTTAATTTTAATAGCACAAATGGTTCTTTTTATCTCTCAACTCTCTGTAGAGTTTATTCGTAGTTGGATATTGCTCCATGTCAATGCGCGTATCTCTATAACTCTGATCTCTGATTTTCTGATAAAATTAATGAGATTGCCACTACACTTTTTTGATACGAAGCTCTTGGGCGATATAATGCAACGTATCAGAGACCATGGACGTATCAGAGCATTCCTTATGGGCTCATCTATTTCTACGATATTTTCGTTCATTTCTTTCTTTGTTTTTTCTATTGTGCTGGCTTATTATAATTGGTATATACTAATGATGTTTTTTATAGGAAATATCTTGTATGTAGGATGGATCCTTTTATTTATGAAATATCGCCGTGAACTGGATGTTAAGCGCTTTGAACAATCTGCAAATGAAGAAAGCAATTTGATACAGATGGTGTCTGCTATGCAGGAAATAAAGTTGAATAATTGTGAAACACAGAAGCGCTGGCAGTGGGAACGTATTCAGGTGAAATTATTTAAGATTAGTGTGAAAGGTTTGGCTTTAGGGCAGGTGCAACAGGTAGGGGCAGTATTTTTTAATCAAACTACAAATATCATAATTTCATTTATTGCTGCAAAAGCTGTTGTGGAGGGGCAGATGACTTTGGGTATGATGATGTCGCTTACTTATATTATTGGGCAATTGAGTGCTCCTGTTTCTTCTTTTATCGGCTTTACACAGCAATTTCAGGATGCCAAGATAAGTTTGGAACGATTGAATGAGGTGCATGGAAAGCTGGATGAAGAGCGGGATATTGTTTCTAAACTTTCCATTCTTCCGGAAAAACGTGATTTAAAGGTAGAGAATGTTTCTTTTAGTTACGATGGTGCAAACCGGGATTATGTGTTAGATGGCATTTCTTTATTTATCCCTGAGCGGAAGGTGACTGCTATTGTAGGAGCAAGCGGCAGTGGAAAAACGACATTGATAAAATTGATGCTTGGTTTCTATTTACCGAATAAAGGAACTGTAAAGGTGAATGACACATCGTTGGAAAGTATTAATCCGCATCTTTGGCGCGCCAAGACGGGGGCTGTGATGCAAGACGGCTTTATCTTCTCGGAAACTATAGCACAGAATATTGCTGTAGGTGAAGAACAAGTTGATTTAGAACGGCTTCGTCACGCTGTAATGGTGGCTAATATTCGAGATTTTATAGATTCCCTTCCGTTAGGCTACAATACAAAGATAGGCATGGAGGGGAATGGTATCAGCCAAGGACAACGGCAGCGTATTTTGATAGCACGTGCCGTGTATAAGAATCCGGAATATCTTTTCTTTGATGAGGCTACCAATGCGTTAGATGCTAATAATGAGAAAGGAATTATGGAACATTTACAAGCTTTTTACAAAGGGAAGACAGTTGTGATCGTGGCACATCGTTTGAGTACGGTGAGGAATGCGGATAAGATTGTGGTACTTGATAAAGGGCGTATAGCGGAAGAAGGTACGCATAAGGAGCTAACTGAACGAAGGGGATTGTATTATCAGTTGGTAAAGAATCAATTGGAGTTGGGTAACTGATGGGGGAGAAGAAGTATAAAGATATAGAGTTGCGCAGCGAAGAAGTACAAGAAGTAATGAACCACATTTCACCTTGGGTGGTGAGGTGGGGGCTTACTGCCTTGTTTATGATTCTGTTAGCTATACTAGTAGGATGCCGGATATTTAAGTATCCGGATACTTTGGTAGCTGAGATTACTCTTGCCACAGAAGATCCCCCTGCTTCTGTTTTGGCTCATGCTACCGGAAAGTTGGATAAACTTTATGTCAAGAATGGAAGTTTGGTCAATGAGGGTGCGAATCTGGGAGTTATTAATAATGCAGCTATTTGGGAAGATGTGCATTGGTTATCCGAACAAATGCAAGAATGGAAGAGGATTAATTATGCTTGGAAGAATGGGATGGAAATCTTTGCAAGTAAGCGATTGCAATTGGGAGAGTTACAATCTGCTTTTGCAGTGTTTATCACTGCACTTTTTGAATATGCGCGTTTCATGAAACAAGATTATTATACAAAGAAACTATGTGTGCAAGAAAAACAACTAAAAGGACAACGTGCATATCTCCATCTGGCAGAGCAAGAGTATGCGCTGATTAAGAAAAATGTAAATTTAGTACAGAATATGTACAACCGTGATTCTATTTTGTATGCCCGTAATGCAATGATTGTTACCGAGTTCGAAGAGTCGGGTAGTAAATATCTGCAAAGTCTTCGTTTAGAAGAAAGTGCACGAATGAATTTGTTACAAGCCGAAATGCAGTTAGTACAGCATGAAGAGAATTTGATTGATATACGTAAACAGGCCTATGATGAGGAACAAACTCATCGTACTAAACTGAAAAATTCAGTGGAACAATTAGCATCTCAATTGAGTGTTTGGGAGTATTCCTATTTACTGAAAAGTCCTATTAGTGGTAAGGTCTGTTTTATGAAAGTGTGGAGCCGTAATCAGAATATAAAGTTGGGTGAAACAGTTTTCGTGATTCAACCATCAGATAGTTCGAATGTATTAGGGAAGGCGTTACTTCCTTTGCAAGGCTCGGGAAAAGTGCATATTGGACAACGAGCGCATATACGTTTGAATAATTATCCCGATCAAGAGTTCGGTTATGTCAAAGGCCTGGTGAAAAGAATTTCGCCTGTTCCGACTGAAGAAGATGTGTATGTAGTAGAAATCAGTTTGCCGGATGGATTAAAGACTAATTATGGCAGGCAACTTCCCGTTTCGCAGGAGCTTAAAGGTATGGTAGATATTATTCTCGCTGATAGGAATTTGTTGGAAAGGTTGTTGGCGCCATTAAGAAAGATGGTCGGATATGAAGAATGAGAAAAATGATTGATTTTGAACGTACAGACAATCTTTTCAACAATTAAGAAGCCGCTCTTTAAAATTATTTGCCTAATATTGCAGCTACAAACCTTTAAACAAATATGCCATGAAAAGGAAAGTGACACTTCTGTTGCTATTATTCTGTATGTTAACCCTGCATGCGCAGGAAGTATATAAAACCGTAAAAGACCTGCCGTATATTGCCAAGTCCGAGACTGACGCTTACCGGAAGGAACGTTGCAAACTGGATGTCTACTATCCGGTGGACAAAAAAGATTTTCCCACTATCGTATGGTTTCATGGCGGTGGTCTGGAAGGCGGTGGAAAACACATCCCCCAGGAACTGATGAACAGAGGCTTTGCAGTGGTGGCGGTGAACTACCGTCTAAGTCCCAAGGCCAAGAATCCCGCTTATATTGAAGATGCTGCGGCTGCCGTGGCATGGACATTCAACCATATAGAAGAATACGGCGGCAGTAAAGACAAGATATTTGTTTCCGGACATTCCGCAGGCGGCTACCTTGCACTGATATTGGCTATGGATAAGAAGTACATGGAAGCTTATGGTGCGGATGCCGATAAAGTAGCGGCTTATCTTCCCGTCAGCGGACAAACAGTGACTCATTTCACGATTCGTAAAGAACGCGGGTTGCCGAACGGTATTCCTATTATAGATGAATATGCCCCGGTGAACCGTGTGCGTAAAGATACCCCTCCTGTCATACTGATTACCGGAGACCGCAATCTGGAAATGGCGGATCGATGGGAAGAGAACGCTTTATTCGCTTCCGTAGCGAAGAATATCGGCAATAAGAAGGTAACTCTGCATGAGTTGCAAGGCTTCAATCACGGCACAGTACTCGAACCTGCCTGTTTCCTGATTATAAACTATATTCGTGAACATTGATATATACATACTTATGAAAAGATTAACAGCTTTAACTGTCGCCTTGCTAATTGGTGTGACGATGTTTGCACAACAAGCCCTTTGGGGAACTGCTCCCGTGGTATCTCCCGAGATTCATGACAACAATACCGTAACCTTCCGCTTCAAAGCACCAAAAGCGGTGAGAGTACAGCTTACAGGAGATTTCCTGCCTGTACAGAAGAATGCTAAGTTCGAGGCTCCCGGAATTGTGGATCTGAAGGAAGGGCAGGAGGGTGTATGGGAATATACTACTCCCGAACCTCTGAAACCGGAGCTTTACAGCTACTCTTTCATAGTAGATGGCTTGCGGATGAACGATCCCGCCAATGTCTACCTGATCCGTGATGTGTCCACCTTAACCAACGTATTTATCATAGGCGGTGATCGTGCCGATTTTTATAAAGTCAATCCGGTGCCTCACGGAACCGTCTCCCGGATATGGTATGATAGTCCGGCGCTTGGTCTGGAACGTCGTATGACGGTCTATACCCCTGCCGGTTATGAAACCAGCGGCAAGCGCTATCCCGTGCTTTACCTCCTTCATGGAATGGGTGGTGATGAAGAGGCATGGATTTCCCTGGGCCGTACTGCACAGATACTGGACAACCTGATTGCACAAGGGAAGGCAAAGCCTATGATTGTAGTAATGCCGAACGGCAATGCTTCACAGGAGGCTGCCCCTGGAGAGTCATCCCGTGGAATGGTTCCCCCGACAATGCAGTTACCCAAGACAATGGAGGGATCTTATGAACAGGCGTTTCCCGAGATCGTGAAGTTCATCGATAAAAACTACCGTACGATAAAGAGTAAATCCGGTCGTGCCATTGCCGGTTTGTCTATGGGTGGTTTCCATTCTTTGCATATTTCCAAGCAATATCCTGATATGTTTAATTATATCGGACTGTTTTCTGCTGCCATTATGCCTAATAAAGAGGTGTCTTCACCGATATACGAGAATATGGAAGGAAAACTGAAAGTGCAGTTTGACAAAAATCCCGCCCTTTACTGGATTGCCATCGGTAAGACGGATTTCCTCTACAAAGCCAATGAGGAATACCGTAAACTGCTGGATGAAAAGGGATATAAATATACCTATTATGAATCGGACGAAGGACATATCTGGAAGAACTGGCGTATTTATCTGACGGAGTTCGTTCCGATGTTGTTCAGGTAAGAAACTTATCACCACAGATTACGCAGATTGACACGGATCGAATACAATATATATAAATAATCTGTGTGAATCTGTGTGGTCTGTGGTAACTTTTGACATATCTTTGCCTCCGAAAACCCAAAAACAATACCATGAATAGAAAATTAATCTTATCCGCAGCCCTCTCCGGGCTGATGTTGACCGCTACGGCGCAAACTACAGTGGCTCCTGCCATCCCAAGAGACGGGAAAATAGAAAAGAAGGTAGAAGCCTTGCTCAAGAAGATGACCCTTGAAGAGAAGATTGGGCAGATGACCGAGCTTACCATTGACGTCATTACCAAACGTGATAATTCGACCCAAGAATTTCAGATAGACGATGCTTTGCTGGATACCGTTATCGGCAAATACAAAGTCGGCTCTATCCTGAATGTACCCCAGGGCATTGCCCAATCCAAAGAGAAGTGGGAAGAAATCATCCGGAAGATACAGGACAAATCGATGAAAGTCATGGGTATTCCTTGTATTTATGGCGTAGACCAGATACATGGAACAACTTATACATTGGGCGGAACTTTTTTCCCTCAGGGCATCAATATGGCAGCTACCTTCAACCGCGAACTGGTGCGTGAAGGTGCCCGCATCTCCGCTTATGAAACCAAGGCCGGAAGTATCCCATGGACCTATGCTCCGGTGCTCGACCTGGCACGTGACGCCCGTTGGCCCCGTCATTGGGAGAACTACGGCGAAGATTGCTACGTGAATGCCGAAATGGGGCGCGAAGCCGTATTCGGTTTCCAGGGCAGTGATCCTAACCATATAGGAAAGCAACAAGTGGCCGCCTGCATCAAGCATTATATGGGTTACGGTGTGCCTGTTTCCGGTAAAGACCGTACCCCTTCGTCTATCACCGTGCAGGATATGCGCGAGAAACATTTCGCTCCGTTCCTCGAAGGTATCAAGGCAGGTGCTTTGTCTGTTATGGTGAACTCCGCCATGAACAACGGGCTTCCTTTCCATGCCAACTACGAACTGCTGACCGAGTGGCTGAAAGAGGACTTGAACTGGGACGGCATGATTGTGACCGACTGGGCGGATATCAATAACCTCTACACCCGCGATAAGATTGCAGGCAGCAAGAAAGAGGCTATCAAGATAGCTATCAATGCCGGTATCGATATGTCGATGGTGCCTTATGAATGGAGTTTCTGTACATACCTGAAAGAATTGGTGGAAGAAGGCGAAGTGCCGATGAGCCGCATTGACGATGCTGTACGCCGCGTGCTGCGCATGAAGTATCGCTTGGGCTTGTTCGAAACACCTGCTTATAATCACAAGGATTTCCCCCTGTTCGGAGGTAAAGAGCATGCTGCGGCTGCTTTGCAGGCTGCCGAAGAGTCTCTGGTCTTATTGAAGAATACCGATCACATCTTGCCGTTACCCAAAGATAAAAAACTGCTGATTACAGGTCCTAATGCCAACTCCATGCGTACGCTCAACGGTGGCTGGTCTTACACTTGGCAAGGACACAGGGCGGATGAATTAGCGGTGGATTATAACACCATTCTTGAATCGTTCACTCAGAAGTTCGGTGCTTCCAATATCATCTATGAGCCGGGTGTCACTTATAAGGAAGGTGGCGCATGGTGGGAAGAGAATGCTCCGGAAATAGATAAGGCCGTAGCTGCTGCCGCCAATGCGGATTATATCGTCGCTTGTGTGGGTGAGAACTCCTATTGCGAAACTCCGGGTAACCTGAACAACCTCTTCCTCTCCGAAAGCCAACTCAATCTGGTGAAAGCATTGGCTGCCACCGGAAAGCCGGTTGTTTTGGTTCTGAACGAAGGTCGTCCGCGCATCGTCAACGAAATAGAACCGTTGGCAAAGGCTGTTATCAACACCATGCTTCCGGGTAACTATGGAGGTGATGCTTTGGCAAACCTCGTGGCAGGAGACGCCAACTTCAGCGGTAAGATGCCTTACACTTATCCGAAGGAAATCAATTCATTGTTCACTTACGACTATAAGCCGTGCGAAGACCTTGAAAAGATGTCGGGTGCTTATGATTACGATGCCGTGATGTCCGTGCAATGGGCATTTGGTTACGGATTGAGCTACACTACCTATGCTTACAGCAACCTCAAAGCGGATAAAACCAACTTTACGGCTGACGATGTACTTACTTTCACCGTTGATGTGAAGAACACCGGTAACCGTATCGGCAAGGAAAGCGTTCTGCTGTTCAGTAGCGATCTGATCGCTTCCCTGACTCCTGATATCCGCCGCCTGCGTGCTTTCGAGAAAGTAGAACTGCAACCGGGAGAAACGAAAACCGTTACGCTGAAAGTGAAAGGCTCCGACCTTGCTTTCGTGGGTTATGATGGCAAATGGATTCTGGAAAAAGGCGACTTCCGCATACAGACGGGTAATCAAACTTTGAATATTACTTGTACGGATACCAGGAAATGGGATACGCCGAATAAATAAAAATATATAAAAGTTCAGGTACATTTTACCTCCTATGGATAGAGCCAATAGTTCCCTTATTTCGAACTATTGGCTTTCTAGTATGCAGAAAGATAGTAAAAAGCCTGTATTACTTACGCTCCGTTTTTATAAAAGAGTGGAAATAGCATCTTGTTCTGTCTCCTAAAGGAATATAAATACGGAATATTGAATAATATACTGTCGTTATACAGACTTTATGCAAGATAACTATGCATCTTACGCCTCAAAACTATATATCTAATGTCTGCTATCTATATATCTAACGCTTACGATCTATATATCTAATACTTGCCATCTATATATGGAACGCCTACGATCCATATATCCAATGCAAACCAACAGTTTATGGTTGCCAAACCGCGTCTGTTTTATTTTTCAGCATTGTCCGTATTTATGTATCCCTCTGTCAGTCTGCCGGATACACTTTTTTACTTGCGTATTTCCATTCAGACCGGCGGAAGGACGGATATACGGCATTCTCCTTATGCATAAAATACAAAATGTCAGAATCGACCTTGCCATATCGAAGCGGTTTTACAGAAGTCATTTGCATTACTTTCTTCTTTCAGGAGCGTTAAATCATTCTTTTTTTCTCTAATATTTTGTAGTCGAATAGATTATTTATATCTTTGCAACCGCAATGGATGAAAGGTGGAGGGGCAATTAAGCTCCTTTTTTTGTTCTTATATAGTTAATCAATGGTAGAAAAGAAAACTGTTTGTCAGATTGTTGACGAGTGGCTGGACGGAAAAGAGTACTTTCTGGTGGAAGTAGCTATCAGCCCGGACGACAAGATTGTGGTGGAAATTGACCACAAAGAAGGGGTTTGGATTGAAGATTGTGTGGAGTTGAGCCGATACATCGAATCCAAGTTGAACCGTGAGGATGAGGATTATGAGTTGGAGGTAGGTTCTGCCGGTATCGGACAGCCATTTAAAGTGTTGCAACAGTACACCAACCACATCGGAAAAGAAGTGGAAGTGCTGAGAAAAGATGGACGCAAGTTGTGCGGCGTGCTGAAGGCAGCCGATGAACAGCATTTCACTGTAACTGTAGAGAAGAAAGTGAAACCCGAAGGAGCCAAGCGTCCCCAGCTGGTGCAGGAAGACGAAATGCTTGCGTATGATGAAATAAAATATACTAAATACTTAATCAGTTTTAAATAAGACTATGGCCAAGAAAGTAGAAACTATCAGCCTGATAGATACATTTTCGGAATTTAAGGAACTGAAAAATATCGATAGAACCACCATGGTGAGCGTGCTCGAAGAGTCGTTCCGTAGTGTGATCGCGAAGATGTTCGGCACCGATGAGAATTACGACGTAATTGTGAACCCGGACAAGGGCGACTTCGAAATATGGCGCAACCGTGAAGTAGTGGCGGATGAAGACCTGGAAAATCCGAACTTGCAGATTGCATTATCGGAAGCACAGAAAATAGATGCTTCTTATGAAGTGGGCGAGGAAGTGACGGATGAAGTAATCTTCGCGAACTTCGGACGACGTGCCATCCTGAACCTGCGTCAGACGTTGGCCTCTAAAATTTTGGAACTGGAAAAAGACAGTATCTATAATAAATATATTGATAAGGTGGGCAATATCATCAATGCGGAAGTATACCAGATATGGAAGAAGGAAATGCTGCTGCTCGATGATGAAGGAAACGAATTGCTGCTGCCCAAGACGGAACAGATTCCGAGCGATTTCTATCGCAAGGGAGAAACGGCGCGTGCCGTGGTGGCCCGTGTGGACAACAAGAATAACAATCCGAAGATTATCCTTTCCCGTACATCGCCTGTATTCCTGCAGCGTCTGTTCGAGATGGAAGTGCCCGAAATCAATGACGGACTGATTACCATTAAGAAGATTGCCCGTATCCCCGGTGAGCGTGCCAAGATTGCCGTTGAGTCGTACGACGACCGTATCGACCCGGTAGGTGCCTGCGTAGGTGTAAAGGGTAGCCGTATTCATGGCATTGTTCGTGAGTTGCGCAACGAGAATATTGACGTAATCAACTATACGTCCAATATCCAGTTGTTTATTCAGCGTGCCCTCAGCCCCGCGAAGATATCTTCTATTCGTCTGAATGAAGAAGAACGTAAGGCAGAAGTATTTCTGAGGCCTGAAGAGGTTTCGCTGGCTATTGGTAAAGGCGGTTTGAATATCAAACTTGCCAGTATGTTGACCGAGTACACCATTGACGTATTCCGTGAGTTGGATCAGGCTGTTGAGGATGAAGATATCTATCTGGATGAGTTCAGAGACGAAATCGACGGTTGGGTGATTGATGCCATCAAGTCGATTGGTATCGATACAGCGAAGGCCGTGCTGAACGCTCCGCGCGAGTTGTTGATTGAAAAGACCGACTTGGAAGAAGAAACGGTGGACGAGGTATTACGCATTTTAAGTTTGGAGTTTGAAGAAGGCGAACCTGAATTGGAACCGGCACCTGAGGTTGTGCCTGAGACAGAGCCCGAGGTTGCCCCTGAGGCAGAGCCCGAGGCAGAATAAAGTGTCTGTTGACATCTGTTTCTGTTTGCACTAACTTCTTTCTCCACATTATTCATTAATTTTTTAGTATGACGATAAGGTTAAATACTGTCTCTTATACACATCTGACGCTGCCGACGAAGCTAGAA
>ENA-OZYP01000335-OZYP01000335.1-human-gut-metagenome-genome-assembly--contig:-NODE-335-length-13805-cov-9.124145_pt1 | contig 13805 bp, 7 predicted proteins | sample MGYA00243634_ERZ654125 | MGnify/ENA primary metagenome ERZ654125 (study PRJEB26926, sample SAMN06165281) | human gut metagenome | biome: ENVO:00009003; feature: ENVO:2100002; material: ENVO:00002003... | reverse complement strand
ACGAGATTTCTGCCTGTCTCGTGGGCTCGGAGATGTGTATAAGAGACAGAAATTATCCATATTATTTAAAACGAACGATGAAAATAAAAACATTATTTATTTTGCTGATCACTTTCTCAATTGTGCAACAAGGATATGCGCAGAAAAATAACAAAGTGGAGAATGTTGTACAGCAACTAAGCATCAATGAAAAGATAGATTTATTATGTGCTAAATTTCCCGGTGTGCAGAAACAGGGATTGGTAAAGTATGATTGGTGGAGTGAGTGTCTACATGGAGTGGCTCGTGCAGGAAAAGCGACTGTTTTTCCTAAGCCGATTGCCATGGGAGCAACTTGGGACTCAGACTTGATAAAACGTATAGCTGATGCCATTTCAGATGAAGCACGTGCTAAACATCAACGAGAGGTGGAACAGAATGGCTTTTCCGATCGTCATTTCGGACTCACTTTCTTCTCGCCTACACTCAACATAGCACGGGATCCTCGTTGGGGGCGTACTTCAGAATGTTTCAGTGAAGATCCCTTGCTTACTTCCGACATGGGAGTTGCTTTTATCAAAGGAATGCAAGGAGATGATCCTTATTATCTGAAGACGGTTGCAACAGCCAAGCATTTTGTAGCTAATAATGAAGAAGACAGACGGTTAGGAGGTTCTGCGGAGGTCGATGAAATGTCATTACGCGAATATTATTTTCCTGCATTTCAATCTGCCGTTACTCAAGGGCGGGTTACCTCCATTATGGGAGCGTACAATGCGTTGAATGGAATCCCTTGTTGTGCCAACTCTTTCTTATTGAATGATGTGTTAAGAAATGAGTGGGGATTTGACGGAGTCGTTATCTCTGACGGTTCTGCTATTGATAAACTTTACACACATCATAAATACGTTCCATCATTAGAAAATGGTGCAGCTATGGCTTTAAAGGCGGGCTGCGATATGTCTCTTCGTGATGAATATCGAAAAGGATTATATTTGGCATATCAGCAAGGAATGATTAACGAGGAAGATCTTAATAGTGCAGTAAGGCGGGTATTGAACTTGCGTGCGCGTCTAGGCCTTGATGAAGGGACTTCGCGTGGTAATCCATATACGGCTGTTCCCTATTCGGTAATAGAGAGTGAAGCACATCAGGCACTGGCACTTGAGGCTGCGCAGAAAAGCATGGTACTCTTAAAAAATGAAGGAATACTACCTTTGGAATTGAAAGATAAAACTATAAAGATAGGATTAATAGGAGAAGCTTTCAAGACTGTCTATTATGGAGATTATAGTGGCACGCCGGAAAATAATGTTACCTTATTTGACTGCCTGACCAGAGAAGTTGGTAAATATGCTCAGTTATCATGGATAAAAGAGCGTAGTAAAGAAGAACTTATACCATACAATTATCTCAAGCGCTCTGATGACCAGGCTTATGACGGTATATTAGGTTTCTCTGGAGAATACTATGAATCGGATAAGTTACAAGGTGATGTAATACTATCCCGTCAGGACTTGATGCTGGATTTTACACCTATTACTGATACACAATTACGTCCTTATAAACAGTTGTCTGCCCGGTGGACATCGCAACTTAAAGTACCGCAATCAGGAAGATATATTTTTAGCTTGATGGCTTCAGGAAATACACGAATGTATATTAATGGAAAGAAAGTTGCCCAGAAATCGAACAGCCAAAAAGTTCAGGCTTCCTTCGAAATTCTTTTGGAGCAGAGCAAGGAATATAATATTAAGATAGAATGTGAAGGTGTGAATGTGAAATCGCCTGTACGATTAACTTGGACTCCTCCTTTCAGTGAAGATGAAGATACACCAGCTAAATTGGCTTCACGTTCAGATGTTGTCGTGCTGTTCATACGTGATGATAATTCATCTGAAGGGCGAGACCGCAAAAATTTGAATCTAGGTGATGCTCAAATAGAATTGATTAAGCAAGTAACTACAGCTAACCCCAATACTATTTTATTGTTGGGTAGTGGATCTGTTCTGGCGTTAGATAAAATTGTCAAGTTACCCAAAGCTTTACTGAATGTTTGGATTGGTGGACAAGGTGAATCACAAGCCATTTGCGACTTATTGCTAGGCAGAGTTAATCCTTCTGGAAAAACCGCCGTCACTTTTTTTACTGACGAAACACAGTTACCTCCTATTGATGACTACAATGTAAAGAATGGACGTAGCTACCAGTATTTTAAGGGAGATATATTATTCCCGTTTGGTTATGGGTTAAGCTATACTGATTATTTGTATGGAACTCCTAAAATGAAAAAGAACAAGATCAAGGATGGAGAGCCGATTATTGTAACAACAGAAATAACCAATACAGGAAAACGTGATGGTGAAGAGATTGTTCAGTGCTACTTATCTTCTCCCGATTGGGAAAAACATGGGTTGAAACAGAAATTGGTAGGCTACAAGCGTATATTCTTAAAAAGCGGTGAAACAAAGCGTGTTGAATTCCGCTTGACGAAAGAAAAACTACTTCGATGGGATATGAAATCAAATCGATGGGGAGTTTCAACACATCAATATGAAGTATCTATTGCACCCCATTCTGGAATAAGAAATTTAGTTAGTTTTACTTATAACTAAATGACAAATTAGATCTGATATTTTATGATTTGTCTTGTCATGTTGTTTAATATAATATGGAATCAGTAAAGGGATAGGCAGGAAATGTTTGATGTTACTAGAAGTTTTTATAAATCTTCACCAAGTTATGGTGGAATGCTTTATGCTTGGTTTCCATCAATGCATACACGTACTGATATTATACTGTGTGGTAAGCAAACTAAAAAAGAGCTTTTGCTCGTAGTTGATGCGATTTATGAGCGGTTAAGCTATATAGAAAAGCTGGGCAATTGTTATGATGCTGACAGCGAACTGGCACGATTAAATCGGGTTGCTGCCCTAAGGCCACAGCCTGTCAGCTGTGAGCTCTATGATATGCTGGCTTTTTGTATGGATTGTCATACTCGTACCGATGGTTTCTTTGATATCACTGTTCATTCAGAGAATTATACGCCGAGTACAATTTCAGGTATTCAGTTGTCTTCCGAAGCTCATACTCTTTTTTTTCAACACTCGGGAATCAACATCAATCTTTCTGGCTTTTTGAAAGGATATGCATTGGAAAGTATACGTGAATTGCTACAACTCTATGGAATAGAGGATGCACTGGTAAATATGGGAAATAGTTCTATATTGGCTTTAGGACATCATCCTTTAGCTACGGGGTGGAGGATTGGCTTTGAGCAAGGGTTCGTTTCTAACAAAGGAGAAAAACAGGAAGTATTGCTTAAAAATGAATGTCTGACTGTTTCCGGAAATGACTCTTTGGAACGGAAGCATATTATTGCCCCTTATTCCGGTAAATTGATAGAAGGGAAGTGGATGGTTGCTGTAGTTACAGAAAGTGGAGCAGTGGGTGAGATATTGTCTACTGCGTGGTTCGCAGCTGATACCTATCAACAGAAACTTCTGGAAATGGAATTTCACCCTCGCTTAATTTTAAAATTGTGCTAATGATGAGTTCTTGCAAACAGTGAACTTATTTTGTTTCGTACCCGAGATGCACTTGCTCCGTACCAAAGCCGTACTTTCTTCGTTCAGAGCTACTTCTGACCGAAGAATGTACGGAGCAAGTACGGCTCAGATACGGTTCGGGTATGGTTCAGATATTAGCTTGTTACAAATAAATTTCCTCTTTTCTTTTGGAATCTTCCCGAATTTCATGTTACTTTGTTATCAGTTGAACTTTAATACTAAGAACACATTATGGGAAAGAGTAAGAAAAAGGTTATGCATAGCCGTAAGGAAGAAGAACAAGCTAAGAAAGTGTTGTTGATTATTGGTGTATCTGCATTGATACTGGTGCTGGTGATGCTGATAGGATACTCGTTCTTAGGGAAATAACTAATAGATGTCGCAAGAAATAGAACGGAAATTCCTCGTGACGGGGGAGTACAAATCGAGGGCGTATGAACAAAGCCGTATTGTACAAGGTTATATCAGTAGTGCAAGAGGCCGGACCGTGCGGGTGCGCATCCGTAACGGAAAGGGATATCTTACGATAAAAGGTGCTTCCGATGCCTCGGGACTCAGCCGATATGAGTGGGAAAAAGAGATTCCATTGAATGAAGCGGAGGAACTGATGAAACTTTGTGAACCGGGTGTTATTGATAAAACTCGTTATCTGGTGCGCAGCGGACGGCATACGTTTGAGGTGGATGAGTTCTACGGTGAAAATGAAGGTTTAGTAGTTGCTGAAGTGGAATTGACTTCGAAAGATGAGGCTTTTGAAAAACCGGATTTCATAGGGCGGGAAGTAACAGGCGACGTCCGTTACTATAACTCGCAACTGATGAAGCATCCATACACCGTTTGGTAAGACCTTAATACCCCGTCAACAAGAAGTTAAGAGTTTGTCAACAAGGAGTTAACTTCTTGTTGACAGGAAGTTAACTCCTTGCAAATGGTTGCTAATCAAGTATATTCAGAGGACGAAATGGAGAAACTTTATGAATACCTGCCTAGAGAACTGGTGACCTTTGTATTGGTGACTTTGTTTTCTTTATTAATAGGACTTTCACAGCGGAAAATCAGTTTGAAGCGCGAAGGGGAGACAACGTTATTCGGTACGGACCGCACGTTCACTTTTATAGGTATTTTGGGGTACCTGCTTTATATTCTTGATCCGGTGGATTACCGCTTGTTTATGGGCGGTGGCGCTATATTGGGACTGCTGCTGGGATTGAACTATTACGTTAAACAATCTCAGTTCCATGTATTCGGGGTTACCACCATTATTATCGCACTCATCACTTATTGTATTGCTCCTATTGTAGCCACACAACCCTCTTGGTTTTACGTGATGGTGGTTGTGACGGTATTGCTCTTTACCGAATTGAAGCATACTTTTACAGAACTCGCACAGCGCATGAAGAATGACGAGATGATTACTCTCGCCAAGTTCCTTGCTATCAGTGGCATTATCTTACCGATGTTGCCGAATGAAAATTTGATACCCGACATTAATTTGACCCCTTATACCGTCTGGTTGGCTACGGTAGTTGTATCCGGTATCTCTTATTTGTCTTATCTGCTGAGGCGATATGTATTTCATGAGTCCGGTATTCTGGTATCCGGTATTATAGGTGGTTTGTATAGCAGTACGGCAACTATTTCTGTTCTGGCACGTAAGAGTCGCAAGGCACCTGCACAGGAGGCGCCGGAATATGCCGCAGCAATGTTGTTGGCAGTGAGTATGATGTTTCTTCGTTTCCTTATACTAATAGGCATATTCAGTAAGGCGATTCTTGCGGAAATTTATCCATACCTCCTTATAATGTCCTTCGTTACGGCGGGAGTGGCCTGGTATCTGCATCGGAAGCGTAAGTCGATTCCGGTGACGGGCGAAGAAGCTGAAGAAGAAGATAGCAGTAATCCGTTGGAATTTAAAGTTGCACTGATTTTTGCCGTTCTGTTTGTGATATTCACCATTGTGACACATTATACTTTGATTTATACCGGTACGGGTGGATTGAATGTCTTGTCGTTCATTGCTGGGTTGAGTGATATCACTCCATTTATTCTGAACCTGCTGCAAGGTTCGGGTGTTGCCGTTGTGGTGGTGACAGCTTGCTGTATGCAGGCTATCGTGAGCAATATTGCCGTGAATATGTGCTATGCGTTGTTCTTTGCCGGTGGGAAGAGTCCGTTGCGCCGGTGGGTACTGCGTGGGTTTGGTGGTGTGATTGCAGTGAATGTCTGCCTGCTACTTTTTTTCTATTTGCTATAAATTCCGCAAGAACGCTTACAAATATTCTCTCTAATCCCTTTTCTTTGTGCTTTTTTAACTCCGAAAATCTCGTAGGTAAAGAAAAAGAGGTTATTTTTGCCGCACTCGTGTGACAAAAAGGCAACAATGTACGTCTAATACAAAAACAGTCAACTAATATTCATCAAACAAACTAAAACAGAAATGAAAATTAAATGCCCTTTGCTGCTTATAATGTTGGTAATATCCTCATTGGTAGCGGCACAGAATGCGGCACCTCCATTTCAGATTAAAGGAGTCTTACTGGATTCTTTGACTCAAGAGGGAGAACCTTATGCCACAATCAAAATCGTAAAAAAAGAAGCGCCTGCCCATGCATTGAAAATGCTGGTAACAGACATGAAAGGTAAGTTTCAGGAAAAGGTTCCGGGGACGGGTGATTTCGTGATGACGATTTCTTCTATCGGTAGAAATACCATTGTGAAAGATTTTACTGTGAAAGCAGGAGAGAAAGTTGTTGATTTCGGTACGCTGTATATTACAGATGCGTCCAATGAGCTTGGACAAGTAGAGGTGGTAGCTCAAAAACCACTGGTGAAAGCTGATATTGACAAGATAGAATATAATGTGCAGGATGATCCTGATTCAAAGTCAAACTCTGTATTGGAAATGCTTCGTAAAGTGCCTTTGGTAACTGTAGATGGCGAAGATAATATTAAGGTGAACGGTAGTAGCAGCTTTAAGGTGTATGTGAATGGTAAACCTAACAATATGATGAGTAATAATCCGACGGAAGTACTGAAAAGTATGCCCGCCAATTCCATCAAACATATCGAGGTTATTACTAATCCCGGTCCTAAATATGACGCTGAAGGTGTAGGGGGAATCCTGAATATTGTCACTGTAGGTAGCGGACTGGAAGGGTATACGGCTACATTTAGTGGAAACGTTAGTAACATGGGGGCTGGTGGCGGCCTGTTCGGTACAATTAAGAGTGGTAAGTTGACGGTAAGTGCTCGTTATAATTATAATTATAACGATCGTCCGCGTAGCTATTCTGGTGGTACTCGTCGTACAGTAGGCGACATAACCGACGGTTCTTCAGATTTAGATTATAGTGGCGATAGTAAAGGGCATGGTAATTTCCAGTCCGGCAGCATGGAAGCCAGTTATGAAATTGATACTTTGCGTTTGATAACCATGTCGTTCGGACTTTGGGGTGGTGGAAATAACAGCAATGGACTGAGTAATACTTTTGCAACGATGCCCGGTACCGGTGATGATCTGTATCAATATGTATCGAACAATAGAAGCAAAAGTTCCTGGTATTCTATTGATGGTGGCATTGACTACCAACGTATGTTTCATGTAAAAGATCGTATGTTGACCTTCTCTTATAAAATCAATACCAGACCGGAAAGTTCGGATTCATACTCCACTTATGATTATGATATGGAGGATGTAGCTCCGGATTGGCAGGATTTTATGAAACGTATGAAAAATCAGCATAATGATGGATCCCAGAATACTACTGAACATACTTTCCAGGCTGATTATACGACGCCTATCGGCAAGATACATACTCTTGAAGCCGGTGCGAAATATATTCTCCGTGATAATTCTTCGGAAGATGATCGTTATGAACAAGCGTCAGCAACTCAAGCTGATTATGAGTTTGACAATGATCACAGTTCGCATTATAAACACCAGAATGACATTTTGGCTGCATACCTTGGATATGGACTGAAAGTGAAGAAGATTTCCGGAAGACTTGGTGTGCGTTATGAGCATACGAAGCAGGAGGTGAAATATCTGCTGGGTAAGGGAGATAACTTTGATAAGAATTTTGATGATTTAGTTCCTTCTGCAAGTATTGGCTATAAGCTGACAGATATGTCTAATCTTCGTTTTGGTTATAATATGCGTATTTACCGTCCGGGGATCTGGTATTTGAATCCTTATCTGGACGATAGTAATCCTACAAATATAAGCCAGGGTAACTCTCATCTGGATAGTGAGAAGAGTCATTCGTTTAACTTGAGTTACAGCAACTTCACGCAGAAGTTTAATATCAATCTTTCAGCCCGCTATAGCTTTACCAATAATAGTATTGAACGGGTAACAGAACAGGTGAAGGATACTGAAATTTTTGGTCTGCAAAATCCTACTGGTAAAGAAGTGCTTTATTCTACTTATCAGAATATAGGTAAGAGCAGGAATGCCAGCCTAAGTGGTTATATCAACTGGAATGCTACCTCCAATACACGTATCTATGCAAACCTTTATGGTAACTATACTTATTTGGAAGGCGCCAATGGATTGAAGAATGACGGTTGGAATTTGTTTGCTTATGGTGGCGCTCAGCAGTCTTTGCCTCACGATTGGCGTATTAGTCTGAATATTTATGGTCAGACGCCTTGGATCATGTTGCAGGGAAAGGGGAGCAGTTTCTTTGACTACGGATTGAGTGTAAACAAATCATTCTTGAAGAAGCGTCTGACCTTGTCAGCATTTGCTAGCAATTTCTTTAAGAAATATCAGCATCCGACTTCAAGTATAGAAGGTGTAGGCTTTATACAGGATAGTTGGAATAAATATACTCGTCAGCGTTTTGGCGTAAGTATTAGCTATCGCATCGGTGAGTTGAAAGCCAGTGTGAAGAAAGCCGCGCGTACCATCAGCAATGATGATGTGAAGAGTAGCGGTGGTGAAGGTGGCGGTGGCGGAGAATAATCTGCCCGTACTTTCCTGAATTATTTTTCATCCGCAGATGGCGCGGATAATGCAGATTTACGATTGAAGAAATCTGCGTTATTCGTGACGTCTGCGGATGAACTGTTTTCTATAAGGGATATTCCAGACAAGTCACTGTACCATCCATTGTCATGACAATGATTTTCCCTTTTCCTGCATTCTTTAGTGAAGTTATTGCCGAATGGGAGATTTTGTGTGACCAGGCAATGCCGCTTCCGTCTGTCCGCACGGCATGGAGAACACCAAATTCAGTAGGAATGAACACCAGTTGTTCAGTTGTTTCTATACGGGTGGGGATGAAGTTGCTTTCGTAGGGCATTGATGTATTCCAAAGACTGGTATAGGTGCCGTGAGATATATCCGCAGCGGTGATGTTGTTCTTGATTCCTTTCACATACATTGTTTTTCCATCCGGTGAGAAGCCGAGGGACTCGCGTCCTTTCGCTTCATCGGAAGCCCAAAAAATTTCTCCCGTCCCGGGATGGAATGAGCGGACGAAATAGTCGGAGCTGAGAACTATGACTTGTTCATTCGGCTTTCCTTGCCGCGTATACGGCAGTACTACCGGCCAGCAGGCACCCGGTGAGAAATATCTGCCTCGTTTGGTGTCGAACTCCCAGATTTTCTCCCCACTCCTGCGGTCGATGGCATAGAACATCGCTCCCCAGGTGCCTATATATACGCGCTCTTTATCCACAGCCGGGCGTGATTCGATGTAGCCTTGCAGACCATTACAAGTCCAGTTCAGTGTTCCGTCCGTCAGCTTTAAAGAGTAGAATTTGCCGTTGCTGCTGCCGATGTAGACTGTGCCTTCGGTTACGACAGGGCATGCTACAATGGGGTAATTAGTATTGTATTTCCATCGCACTGTGCCTTGCTTCCTGTCAAGGGCATAGATGAAACCATCACAGGAAGAGACTATGACAAGTTTTGGGGTGATAAATGGGGCTGAAAATATCTTGTTTCCGGTGGTATAGGTCCACTGGGTTTTGCCGTTCTTGGCATTAAGGGCATGGACAACACCGGCTGTATTGGTGTAAACGTACAGGTTACCGTCTATGCTTCCCTGCGAAGCGATATCGGTCACATCCTTCAATTTCCAGGTTTCGCGTACCGAAGGATAAGTAGCATTGATGGCGAAATCCGGACGATAGTAAGTGGTATCCTTCTTCTCCTGCAAAGGTGCCAGATGAATCGTATTCCATGCAGGGCGGGTTTCTGCTTTGATGATGCGTTCGTGGAACTCTAATGTATTGCCGCGAAGTGTGACCAGGTTATATCCACCTATCGGATCTTTCCTGCGCAGGGACGAACGGCCGATTACGGCGGGAATACCTTCGGCATCATAAGCACGGTTCACGTGTAGGTGTCCGCCGAGTATTGCCTGGATATTGCGCGTTTTAAGGATGTCGACAACTTCGTACCAGTTACTCAGATCCTGATCGATAGGGAAGTGATTGATGAAAATAATGGGTTGTTCTGCCGGAGTGGCGCGAACGATAGAATCGAGCCACAGAATTTCTTCGCGGGGAATGTGAGGTGGTCCCATACGCAGACTTGGTCCGGCGCCACAGCCGATGAAACGTACTCCCTGCCAGTCGTAACAGAAATGGGAGGCTTGGAAAATCTTGTCGAACATAGTGCATCCGTTTTCACTCCAGTTTACATCATGGTTGCCGGGGATGAGAAAATAAGGTTTCCGGAAGTTCTTCAGAATGTCTTGTAGCAGATAAAATTCCTTGGTGTCACCGAATTCAGTGACATCGCCGCTGAGGATGGTGAAGGCAACGTTAGGATTGGCATTGATGTCTTCAATGGATTGTCGCAGATCGTCTTCGGCATAGGCGAAAGAATTGAGATGTACATCACTGAGCCATGCGAAAGTGAAGGCTCGTTCGTTGCTGTCTTGTCCGTAGGAAAGGAGAGACAGCGCTATCACACAGATAGTCAATAAAATTCTTTTCATGATTCTTTGGGGGTATTAGTAAGTGTTATACCCCCAAAGATAAAGAGTTTTAGTGGAATAACCAGCGCTCATAGTCCACCTTTTCGTAAAGTGGCGCAATGGTTACTTCTGTATTCGCGTCTTTCTTTCCAAGCAGGAACTTGTCGACAAACGCTTCTACTTCAGGATACTGGCTTTCGGGTAGCTGGCAGTGCCCATGTCCGCCTACGATGGAGAAGCCCATTCTGTCGGCAATGCCGAAGGTTTCCCATACTTTACGGGCAGCACGGCAGGAGACATAACCCGATTCATCAGCCAGCCATACATAGTCCGGGTTTCCGAGTACCAGCAGTGCACGCGGTGCTACCATGGCACACAGTTCGTGGTGGTCATACGGCAATTTCGATACATTATCTTCTTTATACTGGAACATGCTTTCCTTAAACCAGGCATGACTGGTTCTTCCCAAAGTTTCCACTTCACCCAGCGTTTCGGAAACACGCCATGCTGCCGCACCGCCACCACCCGGTTCCTGAGCAATGGTCAGTGCAATACGCTCATCGAATGCTCCGGCAAAAAGAGCCATTTTCCCGGCGAAGGAACAACCGGATATGGCCAGTCGTTTGGTATCTATCTTGCTCTTTTTACCTACGATTTCCAATCCGTCAATGATACGGCTCACTCCCCAGGACCAGGCGCAATAGGCTCCCATGTCCGTACGGTCAGGATAAAGTTTGTTGATAGGCTCGTTGCCGCGCTTTTGTGTGTGCGACATGACTTGTGTGAAGTTGAATGCGATTTGTGCTATATTGCGGCTCGTGAAGATGGTGGGAGGAAGACTACCCGTGCCTCTGCCTATTCCAATGATGGCTGGGAAAGGGCCTTTACCTGTCGGATAAGTAATTTTTGCTTTCAGGGTGAGCGTTTGTCCGTTCACTGTTACATTTACTCTAAGGGTATCATCCACGATATCCGCGGTAATGTCTTTTTTCGACACTATGGGTTTCTCGCCGATTTCGTAGTGTTCTATTTCGCGGGCTATCTCTGCACGCCGTCGGCTCCAGTCCTTGAAGTTGGTTGAACGGCCACTGCCATCGGACCATTGGAAGGGATCGGTCAGTGTTTTTACCACCGGCAGTTCGTTGATACCCGGCAACACGGGTGCAGGATTCTTTATTCCCGTATTTTCCACAGTGTAGACTAAGGGGATTTTCTGTGCAAATGTGGAAATGCCCATACCCATGTTCAGCAGAACAATCAGTACCCATAAACGTGTTTTCCTGTTTTTCATGTTTCTATCTTTTAAGAGGTTTACATCTGTTGGCAAAGATAGACGATGTTTTTTTTAACCGGTTAGTAGGATGTTACAGATACTTTTCATGGTGTTACATAATTAGAGAAATAGATTTCTTTTTTATTAATCTATATTCAAAAAGTACTCATTCAGGTTCTGTGTAGGTTTCAGATCGAGCTTCTTTCGCAATCGGTATCGGTTATTCTCTACTGCACGAACCGAAAGGTTCATTAATGAGGCAATATCCTTAGTCTCCATATTCAGCTTGAGGCAGGCACAGAGACGCAAGTCATTGTTGGTCAGTTGCGGATGCGCCTCTTTCAACCGTTTGAAGAAGTTGCGGTGCTTCTGTTCGAACTTGATAAGGAACATTTTCCAGTCATCTTCCGTATCGAGGTTATTGGCAAGCAACGTATTTATTTTCTGATAAAGAGGTAATAAGGCTTTCTGCGTATTACGGGAGCAAATCTCATCTACCATCTCTTTCAGTTTCAGGATAAGTTCGTTCTTGTGGATGATGAAAGAGGTCTGGGTAAAGATCTCGGCATCTTTTTCCTCGATTTCATTTTGCAGTTGCTCGTTCATCAAGCGCAGGCGTGTAGCTTCCTGAGATTTCATTCTACGCAAGTGCTTGGTTTGCAGGCGTCGTTTCATCAGGTAGAAGGTGCCGAACAGAGTGGCGATAATGAGTAAGCAGCAGGTAAGATACCACCAGACAGTATTGTACCAGGGAGGGAGTACGTCGAATTCCAGAAGAGTGTCCGGTGAGTAATTGTTTAAGCCGTCCGTGGTACGCAGGCGAAGTGTGTATTTGCCTTGCGGCAAGCGGGCGTAGGAAATGCTGTTCAGTCGCTTCGGGGCACTCCAGGTACTGTCCATTTCTTCCAGTTGGTATTGAACGAAAAGGTTTCCGGCAAAGGCGGCATTGACAGAGAAGCCGACGGTTACCGTATTGTCTTTATAGGGGATATGAATAGTTTTGTTGAGGTCCATGAAACCTGCATTCTGTTCTTTTCCGGCATGAATAAATTCCAGATTAGGGGCGGAAAGTTCCACGGTTTGCCGTTTGCTGCGATGAGAGTCATGGAGGATAAAACCTGCATCCAGGCAAATGAGTGAGAGGGAGTCGTTGAGAACGGAAATATTTTCATAAGCCGTGATGAGTGAAAGATTGTCAGCTTCCACCTTATATGCTTCGCGGATGCGGGCAATGTATCCGTCGTAGAAGAAACGGTAGACAGATGAGCCGGTGATGGCCCAGCTTTCTTCACTATCGATGGGAACGATACGTTTCAGATCGTGTATCGTTTCGAAACATCGGTTCAGATGCTGCTCAAGCTGCAAGTTGTCGTTGACCTCATCATAGATATAAAATTGATCATTGCCTAAGAATAGGATGCGTCCGCCCGATTTGAATAATTGCAGGCGGGCAGGGAGTGAGCTGTCCTTCTCATTACCGTAATACGTATAGTATCGGAAAGCGCTCTGTTCGTCATTCAGACGGCATTTGTAGACGCCTCGACTGCTGGTTTCCAACCAGATATTTCCCAAATGATCTACTTCGGCATTATATATCGGGTCGGCGATCTGGCGCATGGAGTTTAGCTCTCCGGTAGTTCTGTTTAATATCAGGAGTTCATCATAGGTAATGATAATCTGTATTTGTTTTCCATTGATGGTTGCCTCCAGGGTGCGGAAGACTCCTGTATTGATGCGATACGGGTGACGGATATGGAGATCGGGAAGAATTTCCAGCAGTCCGTTAGTATGTGCGCAAAACAACCGTCCGTCTATTTTACGAAAGGACCATACCTGCCCCTGAGTGCCCTCTATCAATTTGAGGGAAGAAAACATATCCAGATCATTGAGCTTGTCGTGGCGGGTGTAGTAAATTCCCTGATTCGTTCCGATGAGCAGATTGTCGTGCCAGATAGTAGCATCGTATATGCCGCCGAAGCTACCGTCTGTGGAACGGTAGTAACTCTGTCTCTTATACACATCTCCGAGCCCACGAGACAGGCAGAAATCTCG
>ENA-OZYP01000289-OZYP01000289.1-human-gut-metagenome-genome-assembly--contig:-NODE-289-length-14657-cov-8.509177_pt1 | contig 14657 bp, 11 predicted proteins | sample MGYA00243634_ERZ654125 | MGnify/ENA primary metagenome ERZ654125 (study PRJEB26926, sample SAMN06165281) | human gut metagenome | biome: ENVO:00009003; feature: ENVO:2100002; material: ENVO:00002003... | reverse complement strand
GAGATGTGTATAAGAGACAGCCGCAAACCTGTCCACCGGCATCGGTCTGCAGGTAATACAGGCTGCCATTCTGGCTTCTGAAGGGAAAACAGCCGCAGAGATCACTACTGCCATCGAAGCCATCCGTCCCAAAGTCCGGGCCAGCTTCGTCGTAGATACCCTGACCTACCTTCACCGCGGTGGCAGATGCAGTGCGGTAGCGGCTCTGGCCGGTGGTATGTTAAAGCTTCATCCCCGGATCGTCGTGGTGGATGGTGCCATGGATGCCTCCAAAAAATACCGTGGAAAATTAAGTTCTGTCATCCTCTCCTACACCAGAGACATGGAAGAGGATCTGAAGAATGCCGTTCCCGACAGAGTCTTCATCACCCACTCCGGCTGCGACCGGGAGATTGTGGAAGCGGTTCGTTCCTATCTGGAAAGTCTGGGAATCTTTGACGAGATTCTGGAAACCAGAGCAGGCGGTGTAGTCTCCAGCCATTGTGGTCCCGGCACGTTAGGCGTACTTTTCATTGCTAAATAAAAAATCCGAAGGAGTTTCGTGTGAAAAATTAATTTTTCACACGCAAATTTGTGCCTGCACAAGGTGCCAAGGCACCTGAAAGTTTGCAGGTTACTGAAAGGCATTGGTATTATTATGATCCGTTTTATATTCGTCGTATTATTTGTAGTATTATTCCTGATCCTGTCCACGCCGTTAATGCTGGTGGAATGGATCATCGGCAAATTTAACCCCGGTCTTAAGGACCGCAGTTCCCTGGCCATTGTAAACTGGGCCTTCCGCTGGGTCATCCGTCTTTCCGGCACGAAAGTCATTGCCATCGGGGAAGAGAACATTCCCACCGACACTGCTGTGCTGTACGTCGGCAATCATCGCAGCTTTTTCGATGTGGTGCTGACCTATGTCCGTGTTCCCAGACCTACCGGTTATATTGCGAAAAAAGAAATGTTAAAATGGCCCCTGCTTAACATCTGGATGAAAGATCTTCACTGTCTCTTTCTGGATCGCCAGGACATCAAGGCAGGACTGAAAACCATTCTGCAGGCCATTGAGAAAGCCAAAAACGGGATTTCCATCTGCATCTTCCCGGAGGGCACCCGCAACAAGACCCAGGATACTTTTCTTCCCTTCCACGAGGGCAGTTTCAAGATCGCAGAGAAAGCAAATGTTCCCATTATCCCCATGACTATTGTGAATTCCGCTGCGGTATTTGAAGATCATTTTCCGAAAATAAAAAAGGCCACCGTAGTCATTGAATACGGTAAGCCTATTTATCCGAAGGAACTGGACAAGGAGACTCGCAAGAGCATGGGCACCTATGTACAGAATATTATCTCCGAAACTTATTTCAAAAACAAAGAACTGATCTGATCTTTCTAATGTCTATCCGCGAGGGAGACCTGCTGGGCTATCAGTAACAGATAATCCGCAGCGTCTCCCTCTTCGGGATAATAACTCACCGAATCCCGGTTCCGTCCCATCAGGTAATGCAGAAAATCCTCTAAAATCTCCGTGTACTGATAACTGTATAACACATAATTAGCACAGGACAATTCTTCTGCCCGCTTCAGAAGATCCTCGGTTCCATTGTTGACATTCATTACGGCATCGATCATGTTATGGGAACGTTTGGCCAGCTCCTCGCCCCGATTCCGGATGCTTTCCATGAATACAGTGCACAGGTCCACATCCACCGGCTGTCTGGTGGCCAGATACGTCATGGAGCCATACAGATAGGCCGTTTCTTCCAGATAACTGGTATTGTCCTCGAAAAAGTCCTTATACTCCAGGATCTGATTGCGGTAAGTGTAGAGTCCCGCCGCCCGGTAAAGCTCCGTCAGCGCCATGAATTTCTCCGCATCTCTGCCGGATGTCGACATCAGCTTGGTGTACACCGACGACGCATGCTGCAGACATTGTGTGGCATATTGCACATCATATTTCTGGTACAGATAACTGAATTTTGCCATCACCGCCACGTAACACATGTTCTCCGGTTCCGGCTTTTCTGTGTCGTTGGCCGTTTTTTCCAGCCAGTCGGCAATAGATTCCAGCAGATCCGGGATATCATTGCCATTATCATCCGCAAGCACCTGCGGATACCACTCACAGGCCTCCAGCAAAGTGATGATCTCATCCTCGGTAATACTGCGATCCTGACATCTGTCATGAACATCCGTGCACAACGCTTCCAACAGTTCCTGATAGTGGTCTTCTTTCAGAGAAAATGTCAGGGATCTTCCCACATTGTCACACTCCAGATAGAACTCACCTTCCCCGGTATAGTCCGTGAAATCCGCTGTTCCGATGTACAGAGACAGCTCCCCGTTGTAATCTGTCTGCTTTACCGTGCCTTCATAGACCGTCTCTCCGGTCTCCCGGTCCACCAGCCGGAAAGTCTCTACCGGCTGTCTGCCCTTCACCACTGCCTGTTTTTCACCGACCGCGGCATACCCCTGCTGATCCACCAGCACATTGGGGGTCAGCGTAGGCACTGTATAGTTGATGACCGGTGTGTTTTCCATGCCGGTCATACTTATGCTTACATGCCCTGTCTCTGCCGTTGCCTGCCCGCAGGCGGTCATACCTATACTGTTAAATAGTAATAGCAGGGACAGGATCCCTGCACTTTTCCTGCTGTATCTCAAAATATTCCTCCGGTCATTCCCTGGGGACATTACAATACACGATCTCCCCGTTGATAATAGTATAAAGGGTTCGTGTGAAAATTTCCATAGGATTTCCGTCGAAAATGGCAATGTCTGCATCTTTCCCCACTTCCAGGCTGCCAATGCGGTCTGCCACGCCACAGATTTTCGCAGGATAAATGGTGATGGCCCGTAAACCTTCCTCCATGGGAAGTCCCGCTTTTACCGCAAGTCCGGCACACAACGGCAGTGTCTGGATCTGTGACACCGGATGATCCGTAGTGATGGCGATCATCACACCGGCCCGGTTCAACACTCCGGCGGTCTTAAAAGACATGTTCTGCACCTCGATCTTGTTCCGGCTGGTAAGATCCGGTCCCACAATGGCCGGAAATCCTTCCTTCGCCAGTTCTTCCGCCACCAGATGACCTTCCGAGCAATGATCCATCGTCATTTTTATACCGAATTCTTTTGCAATGCGGATTGCTGTGAAAATATCGTCCACCCGGTGGACATGGGCTTTTAACGGGATGTCTCCCCGCAGTACCGGAAGATAGCACTCTTTTTCAAAATCCGGTGCAAAATACTCTCCCTTCTCCGCCGCTTCCTGCTTTTGCCGCAGATATTCTCTGCTCTCCCAGAGTTCCCTGCGCAGCATGGCGGCGATGGCCATACGAGTGACAGGACTTTTGTTCTGCCCGGAATAATTGACCTTGGGGTTCTCTCCAAAGGCCACCTTCATGGCCGCCGGTGATTTCAGGATCAGGTCGTCGATCCGGCGCCCCTTAGTCTTTACCATGGCAAACTGGCCGCCCACCACATTAGAGCTTCCGGGTCCGATCATGGCTGCAGTAATTCCGGCCCGCACCGCATCGTCAAAGGCTGCATCCATGGGATTAATACCATCGATAGCCCGCAGAGCCGGTGTCAGGGGATCCACTGTCTCATTACAGTCATCCCCTTCCGTGCTCTTTTTTTCTTCCATGATACCCATATGGCAGTGTGCCTCAATGATGCCCGGCATGATCAGCGCATTTTTTGCGATCACTACCTGCTCTCCTTCTTCCGGCTGTAACTTCACCTCACCTCTGGCACCTACCTGTGCAATTTTCCCGTTTCTTATCTGCAGGATCCCTTCGGGGATCTCTCTGCCCGCCATGGTCAGGATCCTGCCTCCTACAATATACATCAGCGGAACAATGCCTCCCCGTTCACCGGTTCCCCGTTGTGGGTCAGAGCAAAGTATACGTTGCTTCCTTCGGTGCTGTAGTATTTCGTGGGCGCTGCCACACTGCCGATGGTGTCGCCGGGATTCACATAGGAATTCTCTTTCACTGTGATCTCCGTCAGCTGTCCATAAGTGGCCTCATAGCCGTCACCCAGATCCAGGGTCACCGCCTTGCCGATCTCCTCATTTTCGAAGATTGAAGTCACTTTTCCCTGTGCACAAGCGGTCACTGCCGTACCTTCTTCCGCGGAAAAAATGGTGGCGGGATTGTATTTATACTGATCCAGTGTAGCAAAATAAGTGCTCTTGTCCATAGAGTAATGCATCAGAATATCACTCTGCACCGGTTGCTGTAATCCGTCACTTTCTGCAAAGTGCAGTGTCTTCTCAACGACCACATCCCCGCCTGCTGTCTGCTTTCCCCCGGTCTCTTCCTTTTGTCGGTCGGCATCGGAATTCTGCTGCTCTTTCTGTGCGGCCTCCAGCAGGGTCTCCTGATCCGTCAGCCCCGGAATCTCTACGTTGCCGGAGCCTACCTCCTGGGGCATATAGTCCAGATCATCCTCGGTGACAGGAGTTCCCGCGATCTCATTTCCCGCTGTATTATTTGCCGTCAGTCCGGGGATGTTCTCGTCCTCCTTCAGAAGATGTTCGTCGTTATTCTCCGTGATCTCCTGTAATTTGTCATCCGCATTGTTGGGAAGCGCAGTGAAGTCCAAGGTATAACCATCATCCCTGGACTCCACATTCTGCCCCTTCATATAGACCCCTGTCATGGTCAATGCTGCCAGTACAAAGGCTGAAGAGGCTAACATTATAATACGTTCTTTGTTAATACCGCTCTTTTTATTTCTTCTCATATCCTATCCGCATCCTTCCTGTTCCCTGAGTCAACTGCCTGCTATACAATCGTTTCAACCACTTTCCCTGGTTTATCCTATAGTCTTGCCCGATTCATGGGTTTTATTCAGAATGTCTTCGATATGAAATTTGCATTTATTTGGAACTATTCAGAGCCATGTAAATAGCGTCGAATGTTTGCATTCGTAAGAACATTTGATGCTATTTATAGGGCGAAGTAACTGAATAGTTATATTTATTCTATGCCTGTGCGGCATAGGCAGCCATATCCACGTGCTGTACCGTACCCACATTTCCGTTTTCGTATAAGAAAATACCGGTCTTGCGGATCACAGCATTGGTCGCATTGGCATTGGTAGTGCCGTCCTGGGCCTTACGGTCTCCCTGCAGGGTAAAATCCGTAGAAGCGTTTTGCAGACAGATAGCACCGACACCCTTGTCAGAAAGTTTGTACAGTACGTCGTTGCCGTTTTCATCCTTGCACCAGATTTTTAATTTTGACCAGATGGAATCGTTCTCATCGATCCAGCCATTGCCATCCTCATCATACTGCGCCAGATCTGCAAAGCCATCCCCATTCCGGGTGCCGAATAGCTCACTGCCGTCGTTGATAGTGCCGTCACCGTTCTTGTCCAGTGCCAGATAGCCGCTGCCATTCAGCACGGAGATCTCTTCTTCCTTGCCATCGGCATCCAGATCAAAATAAAAGGTCTGATCCGACACTTCTGCCACATCAGTATCCAGGTTGATCACCAGCGGATCATGGAGTGTGAATTCTGCTACATTGAGTTGCTCTTTGTAGTATTCCTCGCATCTGCGGCTCATATTTACATTTACATTAAAATTGATCTCTCTGCCATCCTTGGTCCGTACACTTCCCACGGTGGAAAAACTGGTATCCTCCTGTTCTATGTTCCAGGTCTCGCTCACATAGTTCAATATTTTCACACGGGACGTGACCAGATTGAACACGTCTGACGCAGGTGTTGCGGTTCCCTGTGTACTGCCGGAATTCGTCTGGGTATTATTTACGCTATTCCCTGTATTCCAGCTGTTTCCGGTCTGATTACCGCTGCTCCATCCGTTTTCCTGCATCCAGTCCCGCAAAGTGCTGTTCCTGGACGGGAATAATAAATCAAAAATATAACGCACCGTATATTCCCGGATGGTAGACAATGTCTGTTCACTGGCACTGCTTCGCATATCCCATCTGGCAGAAGATACCAGCAAGCGACTCTGCCAGTCTTTGGCTGTCATCGTGGTGTTCTCTGCGGTGTTCTCCTGTTCCTCCGTGTTCTGTGTGGTATCCTCCCCATTCGGTGTCTTCTGTCCCTTGGTGTATACATCTGTCAGACCTGCCTGATAATCCGTTATCTCAAATCGTCTGACGCTTGTCTTAGAAGCGTGATAGCTTCTGGCGGAATCCATTCCTATGCTTGCGGAATCAATTCTCAAATCTGTAATTTTCTCCTTTCCCCGACCTCACCACGAACCAACAGGGCGCGCTTCCTGTAACGCTTAACAGTTCACCGCCGCATGTATTCATAAAAGCGCCTGCTCCGCAGTCGACGCCGCTAAGCGGCTCATCTTTTATTTCATACATGCGGCGCTCCGCTCATGCAATATCATATGTTCTGCTTTGTGTGCCAGCACCCACGCAGAACATATGATATTGCATGGCTGAACTGTTAAACTAAAAAAAGATGGTAAAGAAACAGAATACATATAATATGCCTCTGTCTGGTTACCATCCGTGGTGTCATTATCAAACTGTAAAAAATAAGTAGCAGGAAGTGACTGGCCTTGTCACCTCCCTACTACTTATATCGTCCGCTATGGACATTTTATTTAGTGTTAATTTACTGCTGTTTGGGCTGAGTGGGAGCGCCAGGGGTTCCGGGTGCGGGAGGCACCGGTCTGCCGGCTGCTTTCAGCTTTGCTGCGATCATGCTGGCTACCATTTCTCTGGTCACCACGATGTTGCCACCGAAGGGATTGATCACGAATCCCAGCGCCGGGCTGATATTGCCCTGTGCATCTTTGCGCAGCAGCATTCCCGCATAATCGTCAAAGTTCATGGCGAAAGTCTGCTGATTCTCCTCATCTCTCCACCTTTTTAGCTCTGTCCAGTCAGTGAACGCCATGAAGAACTTCCGACCGTCCTCGGTGGACAGCATCGGGAACTGTACTTTGGCATCTCTTGCGATGGTCACCCGGCCGTTTTCATCGGGCACAGGCACCGGATCGATCACGACCGGAGACAGGAACTTTGCTTTCTGCAGTTCATCCAGGAACATCTGTCTGTGTTCCGGGGTGTCCTCTGCTTTTAATAATTCAATGGATCCCACCATCATGGGGTTGGATACCGGTTTGTTAAATTCCATATTTTTTCTCCTTACTTCTCATTGTAACTATTCAGCCTCTCTTCGCGAAACGCATCTGCGATGGTTAGTCACATGTCTCTGAATAGTTACACTCGGTTATAGTTGATCAGGCATCCCTTCAGGATGATCTGACGTTCTTCGTCGGTCAGCTCTCCCAGCTTCAGGGTGAATTCCTTCATGCCTTCTCCGGTTGTTACCACATATGCCTTAATTTCCTCGGCCTTGTCTTCCACGGCTTTCTTAATACCAGGAATGAACAGGTAATCCAGATTCTTGAAAGGCAGGTCTCCGGGCTGGATCAGGAAAGGAAGCATGCCCCAGTTGATCAGGTTGGAACGATAACGCTTGGTGGCATACTCGTTGGCAATATTTGCCCAGCCGCCTAATACCTTCTGGCAGGAAGCAGCCTGCTCACGGGCAGAACCGTCTCCGGGCTTCACTGCGAAAATAGTGGAACCGAATCCGGTGTTCTCACGACTTGCATCGGGATACTGTTTCTTTACTTCACCCATAACATCCTTCAGTACCGGAACTGCCTGACAGGGATGTCCGCCGTTCATACGCTCTTTCTCTGCCTTCTGGATCTCCTTGGCACGTCCTACATACTGCGGATCCTTACGGCTTAAAGTGAACTCTGCCAGTCCCAGAGGATTGGAGCGGTAGGAAGAGGTCTCACCGGATGGAATCAGCTCATCGGTAGTAGTTACGGGATCGTGGATCTCGGATACTACCTGCAGTACCAGATTCTCAGGTAGGGCACCCATAGCGGGCCAGTCCTTGATATTGGGGCCGAACTGGATCTCTACGCTCTCATCTGCCACACCGTGGGAATCGAAGACACGGTTCTTGTAAATATTGCTATCGAAATGATATTTGTATTTTCCGAAATCTCCATCGAAGTCCGTTGCGGAAGTCAGCACACCCTTGTTGGCTGCGGTGGCTGCGATGGAACGGGCATCCATCAGAGCTACGGAAGCGATCTGGCCGTTCTGCAGTTTGGAGCCTTCTCGGTTCGGGAAATTTCTGGTAGAGTGACGGATACTGAATGCGTTATTGGCAGGTGTGTCACCGGCACCGAAGCAGGGACCACAGAACGCAGTCTTCATCACTGCACCGGTCTCTAAGATGGTAGCCGCACAGCCGTTGCGGATCAGCTCCATGTATATGGGCATGGATGCGGGATATACGCTTAAAGTAAACTCATCCGCACCGATGTATCTGCCCTTCAGAATGTCGGCAGCCGCACAGATATTCTCGAATCCGCCGCCGGCACAGCCTGCGATGATACCCTGATCTACAATGAACTTGCCGTTCTTTACTTTATTTTTCAGAGTGAAGTCTACCGCACCGTCCAGACTTACTTTCGCACGCTTTTCCGTCTCATCCAGAATATCCATCAGGTTCGCATTCAGCTCTTCGATGGTGTAAGTATTGCTGGGATGGAACGGCATGGCAATCATAGGACGGATCTTGTCCAGATCCACCTCGATCAATCCATCATAGTATGCCACCTGGCCGGGATTCAGTTCCTTATAGTCTTCGGTACGTCCGTGGATCTCATAGAACTCACGGATCTGGTCATCGGTCTTCCAGATGGAGGACAGACAGGTGGTCTCTGTGGTCATTACGTCAATGCCGATACGGAAATCAGCACTCAGGGAAGCCACGCCGGGACCTACGAATTCCATTACTTTATTTTTTACATAGCCATTCTTGAATACTGCGCCAATGATAGCCAGTGCCACGTCCTGAGGACCTACACCCTTCACGGGAGCACCCTTTAAGTATACAGCTACCACGCCGGGCATATTGATATCATAGGTCTGGTTCAACAGCTGTTTTACCAGCTCGGGACCACCCTCGCCCATAGCCATGGTACCCAGTGCACCGTAACGGGTATGGGAATCGGAACCCAGGATCATCTTGCCACCGCCGGCTAACATCTCTCTGGCAAACTGATGGATAACTGCCTGATGAGGGGGTACATAGACTCCGCCGTATTTTTTCGCACAGGTCAAACCAAACATGTGGTCATCCTCGTTGATGGTGCCGCCTACGGCACACAGGGAGTTATGACAGTTGGTCAGTACATAGGGCATGGGGAACTTCTGCAGTCCGGATGCTCTCGCGGTCTGGATAATACCTACAAAGGTAATATCATGGCTGGTAAGCTTGTCGAAACGGATCTTCAGCTTGTCCATATTGCCGGAGGTATTATGCTCCTGCAGAATACCATATGCCATGGTGTTTTTCGCTGCTTCTTCTTTGGAGATCGTAATGCCGGTCTTCGCCTGTATCTGACTGGCTGCTTCCGGGGTATCCGCTACGATGTCCGTACCGTTTACCAGGTAAGCGCCGCCCTGTGTTAACTGAATCATGCTCGTCCTCCTGTTATTCCACTTCTTATGCGTAATGTGCATCTAAATGTGCACTCCTTTCATTATACTGGATTGTTTTCTCAGATGCAATGATCTTATAGGATGTTTTTGCCACTGTACCACGCTAAATTTTATTTTTCTCCGGGAACCATTCCTCTTTTGTTCCGGTGTTGCTATAATATCCTCAGAAATTATGCCATTTTCCGAAAATCTATACGAAAACGACAGTTGTCGGCCGAATTCCGGCGGCAGCGGAAAGGAACCTTATGAATGTAGTAATAGCTATCGATTCCTTCAAGGGAAGTATGACCTCCATGCAGGCGGGTTTGAGCGCCGCCACGGGAATCAAACGTGTTTATAAAGATGCATATATTACCGTCCGTCCTCTGGCGGACGGCGGGGAGGGCACCGTCGATGCTCTGGTAAACGGCTGTGACGGCCGTATGACACAGGTGCAGGTCACAGGCCCTTCCGGTCACCCCGTTGTCTGTCCTTACGGCATCGTCGACGAGACCCATACCGCAATCATTGAAATGTCCGGTGCCGCCGGGATTACCCAGGTCAGCGGAGAGGAAAAGAATCCTCTGAACACCACCACTTACGGTGTAGGCGAAGTCATCAAAGATGCAATCCAGAACGGCTGCCGGCATTTTATTGTCGGTATCGGTGGCAGTGCCACCAATGACGGCGGTGTCGGAATGCTGCAGGCACTTGGCTTTGGCTTTCTGGATAAAAACGGAAATCAGATCCGCTTCGGAGCCAAAGGACTGGAGGATCTGGAATCCATCACTACGGATCATGTGCTTCCCGAACTCAAGGAATGTACTTTCCGCATAGCCTGCGATGTCTCCAACCCGCTCTGCGGAGAGCAGGGATGTTCCGCCATCTACGGACCGCAAAAGGGCGCTACTTCCACTATGATCCTGCAGATGGACAAATGGCTGGCTTATTATGCCGCTCTGGCCAGAGAACAGTTTCCTCATGCCGATGCCAAATATCCCGGTGCCGGTGCTGCTGGCGGTATGGGGTTTGCTTTTCTTACCTTCTGCAATGCCACACTGGAATCCGGTATTAAGATCATTCTGGAAGAAACCCATCTGGAAAAATATATCCGGGATGCAGATGTCGTAATCACCGGGGAAGGCCGCCTTGACGGTCAGACGGTTATGGGAAAAACTCCCATCGGTGTTGCCAAGATTGCCAAAAAATATGAAAAACCGGTACTTGCTTTTTCCGGCTGCGTGGCCAAAGAGGCCGTTGCCTGCAACGCAGAGGGCATCGATGCCTTTTTCCCGATTCTGCGGAACGTGGTATCCCTGGATGAGGCTATGCATACCGACAATGCCATGACCAATATGGCGGATACCGTAGAGCAGGTATTCCGGGCGCTTCAGATTTTTCACCGTTAAGAATCACAAAAGGACATGACCCACCGGCCATGTCCCTTTGTATGTTTCAATATTGTTTTATTATTCTTCATATCCATTCGGATTGTTCTTCTGCCATCTCCAGGAGTCTTCGCACATCTCTTTGATGCCGTTCTCAGCCTTCCAGCCAAGTTCCCTCTCTGCCAGAGAAGCATCGGAATAGCAGGTGGCGATATCGCCTGCACGGCGGGGTTTGATCACGTAAGGAATCTTCACGCCGGTAGCTGCTTCGAAGTTCTTCACGATGTCCAGAACACTGTAGCCCACACCAGTTCCCAGATTGTAGATCTTCAGTCCTGCATTCTCCTCAATCTTCTTCAGAGCCTTTACGTGGCCCTTTGCCAGATCAACGACATGGATGTAGTCACGTACACCGGTTCCGTCGGGGGTATCGTAATCATCACCGAAGACACCCAGCTCTTTCAGCTTGCCGACTGCTACCTGTGTGATATAAGGCATCAGGTTATTGGGGATACCGTTGGGATTCTCGCCAATGGTACCGCTCTTGTGAGCTCCGATAGGGTTGAAGTAACGAAGCAGGATCACATTCCATTCGGGATCTGCCTTCTGGATATCCGTCAGGATCTGCTCCAGCATAGATTTCGTCCAGCCGTAAGGGTTGGTGCACTGTCCCTTGGGGCATTCCTCTGTGATGGGAACAAATGCGGGGTTGCCGTATACGGTAGCGCTGGAAGAGAAGATAATGCTCTTCACACCATGTTTTCTCATGACATCTACCAGAGTCAGGGTACCGGCAATATTGTTCTCATAATATTCCCAGGGCTTCTGTACGGACTCACCGACTGCCTTCAGTCCTGCAAAATGAATGACTGCGTCGATCTGTTCCTTGCTGAAGATCTCTTCCAGAGCTTCACGGTCCAGAATGTCTGCCTTATAGAAAGGAACCTTCTTGCCTGTGATGGCTTCTACTCTGGGGATCACTTTCTCACTTGCATTGCAGAGATTATCCAATACGACTACATCATAGCCTGCCTGCTGTAATTCCACTACGGTATGACTGCCGATGAATCCGGCACCACCTGTTACCAAAATTCTCATACACTCTCTCCTATCCGCCGTGCATAGGACAATACTATTTGTTCACTATGGCGGCTGCACAATCTCTCATCTGTCAGAGCCGGATGAAATTTTTTCTTCGTTTCTTACAGTATCAGATTACTGTAATTCTATCGATTCCTCAATAACCTTATGTTGTGAAAATCTGTCGAAATGTTTACAGCACCACACCATTCTCGGTGAGCAGTTCTCTGGCACTTTCCACAGAGTCCACACCGATCTTGTTCTTGATCGGCGCAAATTCTTTTCTTCTGACTACTTCGAAGGGCAGACAGCTGTCCATCTGATGGATCATATCCAGCACCAGACTCTCGAATTTGTAGCCGTTGGGAGCCTCCGGCTTCACCGGTTCTCCGTTCTCATCCAGATACGGGATCTTCTTCTCTACGATATGCAGGGGCATCTTCTCTGCCATGATCTTTTCCAGATCCTGTACCTTGAACAGATAATTCAGGATCACACCATAATTATACGCGGGTTCTCCCTTCTCATCCTTAGCATTCATCAGTTCATCGGTCAGTTCATAATATTCTACGATAGAAGGTCTGCCATCCTCTAAGCACATAACGCCTACCTTCTCATCCGGTGCATTCTTGCGGACCACCTTGGAGCCTACCACACAATTTTTCTGAATAGTAGCTCCGATGAAGCAGGGATCTGCGATTCGCTGCAATACATTATCCACGGCAAATACATTGATCCACTCAATGCCTTCTCTGTGTACAATGTCCAGCATGCCATTGTTTTTCATGGAAATGAACCAGCCGCCGTTACCATTGGGGGAAGTGGACAGCTTGCCCTTTTCCTCCAGATAGATCTTACCTTCATAATCGGTAGCCGCAGCCATCTCCTGTTTAAAGAAATGCACATATTCCGCATTATATCCGAAGAAATCATGCTCCTTTAAAAAGGCTATGGTCGCATCGTTGTTCTTATCACTGGTCATTACGAACAGATGGATCCAACTGTCTGCCTGATGTACGACTTCCATCAGATTATTGATCAGGCATTCAAAAATATACAGTTCATGAGTCAGTCCCACATTGTACATTCCCTTGGGATTGTCAGATCCCAGTCTGGTGCCCATACCACCGGCCAGAAGGACCGCTGCTACCTTGCCCTGTCGGATCGCTTCGATACCGGTTGCGGTAAATTCCTCCCTGTTTGCTTCGATTTCGTCTAACTGCATGGCAGCCAACGGTGTGATCACTCCTTTTTTTGCCAGATCTTCTTTATGCTTGCAAGCTTCCAGAATGCTCATATCCGTAGTTTCGATCTGATCCAGAATCCCCTGCTTCTCTTCCTCGTTGAGCTCCCCGTAATACTTCAGAACATGTTCCTGACCATACTTTGCAAGCTTCTCCTTAGCCTGTTCCAGTGTCATACTCATATTCCTACCTCCGTTTTATTTTCTCCGACTATTCCACCCCGGGTAACAGTCAATTTTCTCTATTATACTTGATATTTCCTGCGATTGCAAACCTTACTCCCGGGATCGTTCCCGCCCTGTTAAGATTCTGTAAATGCCTTGCAAAGATTCTGTAAATAACCCGACAAAATAGTGTTAAGGGTCTGGCAAAACTATTCACCCAGGGAGATCCGTTTACTATAATACGATATGTAAAGTTTTTGAAGGAATCAGCAAGCACTTTACAGACTGACAAAAAAGCGAGGAATCCATCATGAACATCGGAATTTTAATTATTGCAATCGTAGGCGGTGCTACCGGACTTTTATCCACAGCATATCTGGCAATCAGTTTCCCTGCTGTGCTCCTGTGGAAGCTCTATCGCAGGGTGGTCCACAGAATTCCTCTCACCCAATAAGCTAACTACAAACACTTTCCCTCTAAAAAGGACCCGGAAGCTTTCGCCCGGGTCCTTTGTCGCATTTTCTTATTCTATTTTTATTCCTGTACCGGATCCCAGTTCTCATCCACCAGTGTCGCAGTCACCGCAATTCCTTCCGATGCATTTTCTGCGCGGATCACAAGATAGAACATTCCTTCTTCCGAATCCACGGCATATTCTGACGGATCCTCCGGCAAAAAGACAGAAAATCCCTCCGGGTACTGCTGCATCTCCAGAAATCCCTTTTCCAGCAGTGCAGTTTTGTAGGCTTCTTTTACTGCATCCCGGTCCCCACAGGAGTACACCTTTATTGAAGCAAAAGTTCCCTCTTCGCTGTCTGTCTCCGTACAATCTGAAATCACAGCATCGGGATAGATAATGTCCTGCTGCACCGCTTTCAGATATTCCGTTGACATCCGGACACTCTGTAAGATCTCAAAAGTATCTTTTCCATCCTCGGAATGCGCCATGAGTACCAGACTCAAAAGCAAAATGAGCAGATAACTTCCCAGTGCTCCCGCCAGTATTTTCGCAAAAGGATTCTCTGGCTGCCCCAGATTTGTATAAGAAGTGATGAGCCAGCCAAAATTTCGGTAGTCCACCGCGGTATTACAGTATTCGCAGACTCCGCCGCCCAAAATGTCCACACTGCCTCCGCAGTTGGGGCATTTATATTCCCGGAGTGCCCTGCTGTGCTGCGTTACCACATCCTGTCTGCCTTCCAGTTCCAGCCGGATCTCCTCATAACGGTTCCGGATCTTCTTTCCTGTATCCCTGTCTCTTATACACATCTCCGAGCCCAC
>ENA-OZYP01000256-OZYP01000256.1-human-gut-metagenome-genome-assembly--contig:-NODE-256-length-15649-cov-9.293061_pt1 | contig 15649 bp, 7 predicted proteins | sample MGYA00243634_ERZ654125 | MGnify/ENA primary metagenome ERZ654125 (study PRJEB26926, sample SAMN06165281) | human gut metagenome | biome: ENVO:00009003; feature: ENVO:2100002; material: ENVO:00002003... | reverse complement strand
GTGGGCTCGGAGATGTGTATAAGAGACAGGTTTAAGCCCACAGAGAATGTCTTGGCATTGGGATAAGCATGGCCGCGAGTATCGGTTCCATACTTTTCAGGATCGTAATCGTCAATGCCGGTAATAGTCAGGATATTCTGTGCAGAAACATATATTCTTAAGCGTTCCAGTTTCGCCTTGCGAATCCATTCTTGTTTGAAAGAGTATCCCAATTCAATATTCTTCAGACGCAGGTAAGAAGCATCTTTCAACCAGAATGAAGAGGGTTGGCTGTTATAGTCACCATTACCCAGACGCGGGAAGTTCCCGTTAGGGTTAGCGCTTTCAGAATAACGGTCCAGGAATGCCGTCGTAACGTTACCCGAAACGGTAGGATAATCCATCACAATACGGTCTACACCGGCTACACCCTGGAAGAAAGCAGAGAAATCAAATCCTTTGTAAGCGGCATTCAAACCGAAACCGTAAGTAAAATCAGGGAACGGATTACCGATCACTGTACGGTCGTAAGTATCCACTACTCCATCCGGTTTACCTTCCGGACCGCTGACATCTTTGTAACGGACATCACCCAACTTCAAAGCACCACCGCCAACAGAATTCTTTTCATTAGCTTCATCCACTTCAGCCTGTGTGCGATACAATCCATCGGCTACATAACCATAATAAGAATTGATAGGATGTCCTTCCAGATTAATAGACCAGTCTGTAATCCATGAATCTTTACCGTGCAGGTCGAGAATTTCATTCTTCACCTTACTGAAGTTGACATTTGCACCGAATTTCCAGTCGCCCCATTGATCATTATAACCTAATGCGAATTCCCAACCTTCATTCTTTACTGATGCAGCATTCACATAAGGTTCAGTAGAAATACCCACAATTCCGGGAATGGGCAATTGCAGCAAAATATCAGAAGTCTTCTTGTAGAAATAGTCAGCAGTAAGGGTAATCTTGTTATTCAGGAAAGCGGCGTCTATACCTATATCCGTAGTAGCGGTTGTTTCCCATTTAATGTCAGGATTAGCCAATGAGGAAATAGCCACACCCGAAACTTTGTTGTCACCCCATACATAGTTATTACCCAAACCGATATATTGTGCAAACGGATAGTAACCGATCTCCTGGTTACCCAGTTCACCCCAGCTACCTCTTAGTTTCAACTGGCTGATAAAGCTATATTTCTCCATGAAAGCCTCTTGAGCAATGTTCCAGCCCACAGATACAGAAGGGAAATAACCGGTACGGTTCTTTTTAGGTATTCTGGAAGACTCATCACGACGGAGGTTGAATTCAGCCAAATAGCGATCCTTGTAATTGTAGTTCACACGGCCAAAGAATGATCTCAAAGCAGCTTCGGCAGCATCTCCCTTAGCAGAAGTACTTAAAGCACCGTTCAATACGGTGATATTGTCGCTCGGAAGATCTTCACCTGTTGCCGTGGTAGAACGGAAATTATTATATTGGTTAGACTGCCCCAGCAAGAAGTTGAAAGCATGGCCGTTCACATCAAAGTGATAAGTAATAATGTTTTCGTTGATCCACTGAGTTTCGGAATAATAAGCATCGGTCAGGTAATTCTTACCACTACCTCCCACAGGGTTACCATACGAATCCTGAGGAATATAAGCAGGTTCAGCACCAATACTGTTCCATTGGTTATATTGATAAGCAAAGCTGGTCTTGATAGACAGGTTCTTAATCGGTTCTATTTCCAGGAAAGCCTTACCGTCAAAACGGCTGTATTTCTTCTTTGAGGTTATGGTAGTGGCATAAGCCGGATTCTTAATAGCCTGCATTTTATCGTTACCATCCACAAATCCCCATTCACCATTGCTGTATTTATAAGGTACCGAAGGACGGGAATGCCATTTCATCTGTTCGAATACATAGTAAGTACCAATAGTAGGTTCCTCTACTTCTTCATGGTTACCAGAAACATTCAGTCCTAAAGTGATTATATCAATGAACTTGCTGTCAGCATTCAGACGGAAATTAAAACGGTCAGTACTTGTACCTTCCATGATACCATCCTGTCCCATATATCCTACCGAACCCATATAATGAGAAGTGGCATTACCACCCGACATAGACAAATGGTGGGTCTGGATAGGAGCAGAACGGAATATTTTGTCCGACCAGCGGGTATTGGCAAACAAATCCGGTCTTGATCCATCTTTCATTTGCTGAATCATTTCAGGAGTAAAATTCGTAGTTACATCTCCCATTGCCTCATTCTGCTCATTATAAAGAGTAGCCCAATCCCATGAATTAATATATGTAGGCAGAACCGTAGCTTTCTGTACACCATAGGATCCGCTGTAAGATAGTGTCTTCTTGTCTACATTTCCTCGTTTCGTTGTAACCAGAACTACACCGTTGGCAGCACGTACACCATATATAGAGGCAGAAGCCGCATCCTTCAATACTGATATGTTTTCAATATCATTCGGAGAAACACTGTTGAGGCTTCCTTCCACACCGTCAATCAGCACCATAGGATTACTGTCACCAAAAGTGTTTATACCGCGGATACGGATTTCCACATCTCCCTCAGCACCGGGTTGCGCAGAGAAAGAGCTCACGGTAACACCACTCATTCGTCCTTGCAGCAAACTGGAAGTATTGGATACCGGAATGTCTTTAATATCATTGACCTTTACAGAAGATACCGCTCCCGTCAGATTGGCTTTTTTCTGCGTACCATAGGCTACAACCACAACTTCATCGATCAACTCCGAGCTTTCTTTCAATACAATATTGATTTGCTGGTTTGCCCGGGCTATTTTCACGACTTGCGTTTCATAACCTATATAAGAAATCACGAGATTTTGTCCTACTGATGCCTGAATAGAGAAATGTCCGTCTACATCTGTAATCAGACCATTCGTAGTACCTTCTACTACTACAGAGGCTCCAATTATCGCTTCACCGGCAGCATCCTTCACAGAACCTTTTACAGTTACAGCCTGTTGTGTAATGGCTGATGTTGAAGAACCGAGATCTTTTTCCGTTGATGCATAGGAGAAAGTTACTCCACCAAGGAATAGCAATCCGAAGATGATTCGTCTTTGCAAAACATGTTGTTTATTCATAATATTTTTAATTAAAAAGTTACTGATGCAAAAGTCCCTGTTTCTTTATAAACAGGATAACAGAAAAGCACAAAAGAATAACAAATTCCTGTATCCGCTATCAAAAACAGGAATTTGTTATCAATCGGCACGATTCTTATATTTTTAAGCGCCTTCAAAAAGAAGGGGATCGCTTATTTTTTCCTACTTTTGAATATTGAATTTTAATCAGTACGCTATGACTAGAATAAGATTTATTTTATACTCTTTCTTATCGCTTCTCCTTTGTGGATGCAGCCCTTCAAATATAACTAATGCTGATAAGGTCCGATTGATTTTAGATACGGACTTGGGACCTGACTACGATGACGTGGGTGCCATGGCAGTGATGCATGCCTTAGCTGATAGTGGATATGTAGATATACTGGCTACTGTATCTTCTAATAAGTCCGAATTAACAATTCCTTGCATTGAAATCATTAATACATACTTCAAACGACCTAATATTCCTCTTGGCGTTGCCAAAGGAGAAAGTGCAGTCACATTGGAATGCCCGCACAACAAGAAATGGACTGAAGTCTTGCCTCAGAAATATCCCCACCGGATAGCCAAATCATCAGATGCCCCCAATGCCGTCAAGGTATATCGCTCTGTTTTATGCACGCAACCGGATAATAGTGTCACAATCTGCACCATCGGAGCTTTCTCCAACCTAAAAGAACTACTACAATCAAAAGGAGACGAATTTTCACCGGAAACAGGAATAGAACTTGTACGCAGAAAGGTTAAAAAGTTAGTTTCCATGGCAGGAATATTCCCCGAAGGACGAGAATATAATATATATTGTGACGCTTCCTCCTCCTCTTTCGTTGTGAACCATTGGCCTACAGAAATTATTTTCTGTGGATTCGAGATTGGCTACAACATAATAACCGGTCGCCGGGTTAGCCGGATGCCTGTAGAAAATCATCCTATAAAAGATGTGTTTTTACTAAGCATGTCGCAGGGAGAACCACAAGGTAGATGGAGTTGGGATCAGGCAACTGTTTGGGTAGCCATAAAAGACTATACACCTTATTATATCAGTGAACGGGGAATTATATCTGTAGACTCTGAGGGTAATAATACATGGAGAGCTACAAAAACAGGAAAGCATATCCGTTTAATAGAGTCTTTACCTGCAAAAGAAATGGAGGATTTACTCGAACAATATATGATGCATTGCCCTAAACATTAAAATTATGAGAAAGCTATTATTTATATTCGTACTCTTTTTAGCTTCCACTGCCGGAGCACAGAAGCTATTGCATTATGATTTAGCAGATGGATTATCAAGTTCTGAAATCACTTCTATCTGCGAAAATGACTATTATATGTGGATTGCCACAGAAGATGGGCTCAACCGTTTCGACGGACATCGGTTTAAAGTCTATAAATCGGGGAAAGCAACAAACAACAGTCTTAAGAATAATAATATAGAAACCTTGTTCCTTGATTCCAAAGGCTTGTTATGGATTGGTTTTAAGACCGGAGGAGTAGATATATACAATCCGCGGACCGACCAGTTCATCCACCTCAATGAGCAGGTTTCCGAACCCATCCCTAACCGGATTGTTTCCATATTCGAAGACTCTGATCATAACATCTGGTTGGGAAGCTGGGAAGAAGGTATATGCAAATTAACTCCCAAGAATACAGAACGTACCAGTTTCACAGCCGAACGTAGCCATTCAGGAGCCATTGTCTCCAGTTTTGTGGAAAAGCCTAAAGGACATATATGGATCAGCACCTATACAGGACTTGTGATGTACAACTCCCGAAAACAAACATGGACAGACATTACCCCCAAGAACCAGACCATCACACAACTACACGACACCGGAGAAGACAATACACTGTATTACTCTTCATGGGATAATGCGCTCTATGAATTAACCTGGAGCCAACAACCCGAACAAGCCCGGACCATCCATCTGCATAACAGCAATACCCCCATATACCGCATAGAAGGAGAAGCAAACAAACTTCTGATCGGCACCTGGGGAGAAGGAATAAAAGTATATGATAAAGAGCAAGAGCGTATTTATCCACTACCCGGCACAGAACATCTGGGTACCACTTTTATCAATGCCATTTATAAAGATAGCCTTGATAACATCTGGATAGGTTCATACGGAAAAGGACTCTATAAGTACTCCTCCTCAGACAGGGGAATCAACCAGTTGCTCTCAATTCGTAAAACGCATTCTCCCATCACTTCTATCGCCCTTTTACAAGACAAAATATTGTTGGGAACCTTAGGCGACGGTATGTATCATTTCGATATGCGTACCTCTACTGAAAAGGAGAATTATAAAAGCAAAGACAAATTCAAGGACCATATCTTATCTATCGGGCAAAATAAGGATATTACATTAGTGGGGCACGATGGCATAGGATTACTATATTCTTTCCAGAATAATAATTCGCAGGGAATTCAATGGAAAGAATTTACGGCAAGCACTGAATTAGAAAAGATTACGACTTTCTATATAAAAGACAATAAAGTGTGGATAGGCACCAAACAAAACGGTCTGATGTCCCTATGCCTGGACAATAAGAACCGGCAAATAAAAGATTATATCCATTATGACTATTTCAGTCGGGACAGGATAAACGCTATCATACCTTATCGTGATAATCAATTGTTTATAGCTTCACATAACGGGCTCTCCATCTTCAATGCATCAGATCAGGTCACTCTAAAAGACAAAATCATCGACCAGGAGATTGTGTACTCTATCATAGAAGATAAAAGTAATAAATGCTGGTGGATAGGAACATCAAACAATCTGTTGAAGATGGAAGTATCCAATGATTCACTGCAAGTTTCTACCGCATTCCCTACATACCCATTGCCGCAAGGGGCCATCAAGTCATTGTTGCTCGATGATAACCAGAATCTATGGTTCTTTATCGGTGAGAAGATATTCTGCTACATAAACAGTGAACAGCGCATCTGCGAACCGAATATCAGCTATTGGGGCAACTCTTCTATCCTTTCAGCCGAAAAAATAACCTATGAAAACAAAGAATATATCCTGTTCGGCAATACCGAACAACTCATGGTTGTGGATGTGGAAAAGGCGCTGCATCAGTATGATAAGACCAAACTCATATTGACTGATCTGGAGATCAACCACCAAAAGATACAGGTAGGCGATACGATAAACAACCGGGTGATTTTAAAAGAGAATACCGAATATATTCCTTCCATCACCCTGTCTTATGCCTCCAAATGGATATCCCTGTCCTTTACTGAAATAGGGGAAGCCAACTACTGCAATAAATACTTATACAGGATGATCGGTTTTACCGACAGCTGGCAATATCTCGATATGTCCGTACCTCTGACCTTCTCACAACTTAACCCCGGCACATACACCCTGGAAATTATGAAATATAACGAAGAGTCAGGTACCAAGCCATGCTGGTCCATGAGCATTATTGTCGCTCCGCCCTGGTGGAAAACACCTTTGTTCTATTTCATTTCCTGCCTGATTATCCTGTTGAGCATCGCACTCATAATATATATGATTATCAGACACTACAGAAGAAAGAGTATACAAAAGATACAGGAGATGGAGACTTTGAAGAAAGAAGAACTATTAAAAGAAAAGGAAAGTTTCTTCGAAAGTCTCGGGCACGACCTGATTACGCCTTTATCTTTGATACTGGCACCTGCCAATGATATGTTGCGTGAAACCAAAGAAGATGATATTCAGTATGAAAGGCTGTCCATTATCACCAAGAATGCTGCATTCTTATCCGATCTGTTTTCTACAATCCTTGACTTCAAGCGAGTGGAATTCTCTGAAGTAAAGATAAACAATAGAAACATAGAAATCGTATCATTCTGCCGCATCATAGTGAATGCATTCAATTATCTGGCAAGCTCTAAAAAAATCCAGCTATCCTATCAGGCCAACATCCCCTCCATACACATATGGATTGACAGTGTGAAGTTTGAAAGGATTTTATATAACTTACTGAGTAACGCCATTAAGTACACCCCCGATCAAGGCAGTGTATCGGTGGCACTGGAATATATAGATGGACAATTGAGTGTATTCATAAAAGATACGGGACCGGGTATCAATCAGTTATACCAGGCAACCGTATTCAATAAATTCTACCGGGAACCCCAATACAATAAGGAAAACACTCCCAACGGATTGGGCATAGGATTATATGTCGTGAAGAAATTCGTATCAGTAATGAACGGCACAGTTTCTATTGACTCACAACCCGGACAAGGCACCACACTGTGCATCAAACTACCGGTAGAGAACTCAGAAGAATATCAGGAAACAACTGATATTACCGAATTTAAAGCACAGGCAACCAATATAGAGAACAGTGCCACCATATTACTGGTAGAAGATAACGAACAGATACTTAAATACCTTGCGGGCAAATTGGCGGAGCACTTCAACGTAGTGACAGCCACCCGTGGAGAAGAAGCCTTGAAATTAGTAGGTGAGTATCTTCCTGAAATCGTAATATCGGACATCATGATGCCCGGTATGGACGGTCTGACACTGTGCCGCCATATAAAGGAAAATTCCCTTTATGCCGATATATTCGTTATATTACTGACTGCCAAAACTTCATCTGAAGATGAACTAAGGGGTTATAAAGAAGGCGCTGACATCTATATCAAGAAACCTTTTGATACGGAAGCATTGATCAATCAGATCATGAATATCCTGAATACGCGCCAGAAACGAAAAGAACAACTCCTAAAGAACCTGATAGCCAAAGACAGTGATACCATTGAGTTCAATTCCAAGGAAGTATTCCTGCAACAGGCCATGAAGGTGATAGAAGAGAATCTGGATAAGGCGGACTTCAACATTGAGGAATTCTCAATAGCCATGAATATCAGTAAGACAGTGCTTCATAAGAAGTTCAGAATGCTTATCGGGCAGACACCCAATCAGTTTATCCGGGCTATCCGGCTTCGAAAAGCATCCGAGCTATTGATAAACAGTGATTTGTCAATAGCGGAAATAGCCTACCTGACCGGCTTTAACCAAGCACATTATTTCATCAAGTGCTTTAAGGAAGTATATAATGAAACACCCAAGAATTTCAGGGATCTGAAAAAAGGAGACCGATAACCTCAAAAAAGGGATGACTGTGAAACTGTTCCAGTCATCCCTTTTCCAATCTTATTTCTTTTCAGCAGAATATTCAACCTCGTAAACTTCCAATAAGCAGTGTTCGCTATTCCCATCTATAGCGGTACAACTTATTTCCAACGGACGTCCTTCTTTTATGTCGTCAGCAGAAACCTCTCCTACCGCCCATGACAAGCCGCACCAGATCATCTTATCATGCGATTTCTTTATCGGAACAGAACGCTTGCCCTGCTTTACTTCTATATTGAAGAAATGGTCCATTTTAATCCCGGTAGGAGGAGCACCGCCCCACGAACGGAATGCTTTTCCATGCTCATCCAATTGCTGAAAGAGAATCCGTACAGTTTTCCCTTTCGAAGGGGTGTAATGTGCCTGCAAGGTATGCTCATTTTTCTTTTGCACATCTATTTTTACCTTTTGAATTGTTGCAGGGATAACGATATCTTTCTCAATACCTAAATCATACTCCCGGGTACTGAACTTGCCGTATCCGACAACAACCATCTGTTCCGGCCCCAATTCCACAATATTCTTTTCTAAAACAGGCATAAAACCACTGTCCGTAAAAAGCACCCTCCCCGTTCCTGTCGCTTCAGGCAACATTACTTTGGCTTTCTCTTGTGATGCGTTTACCACAGTATAAAGATTTCCTCCTTCAGCAGAAGCCATGTATCCGTATGGCAGCGCTTTGCCGGGGATAGCCCCGAATGCTGAAATACTTCCATACTGCTGTACCTTCATATACAATTGCTGCACTTTAGCCATCCAGCGGGCATCATCATCACTTAGCAAATCAATATTTCCATGACAGACATTCAGCCAGCCCCCGCGTGCCATCGTCAGAATCATCATGCCTTTCCAGGCATTTAAAGCCCTGTTATAACAAGTACCCGTGGTACCAATCATAAAAGCACAGTTGTCAATGCGCCGGACCGGTACTCTGTTAAACAAGTATTGAAAGGTCATGTGATCCGAATACAAATCCTGTGAACGCCAGAAGTTCATCATCGGCACATCGGATAAGCGGGGATCACCGCAATACATCGTATCAAATATTTCCAGCCAACGCAGGTCTACCGTTTTTCGAAACGGGGTAACCGTATTTTCCATATCACCCCCAAAACCATTGTAGCCAATAAAAAGTACATCCGGATTCCTATAACGAAATTCTTTTATGGCAGAAATAAAGGCATTTTTATTCTGTTCCTCAATATCAGTAGGCAACATCGTACATTTGGCATCAGGAGTTGCCGCATCAAAATAAGCAAAATCAAATTTGAACATCTTAATACCCATATCCGCGTACATTTGCAGGGTCTGCATAAGATGGTGCAAATATCCTCCCCTGAACAGACAAAGAGTTGTTCCGTCTTCTGCCACAGAGCTTTCCCATTCCGGAATAATCCTCATCGTATTTGCCTCTCCACCTATGCGCAGCAGGTTCGTAGAAAACCACAATCCGGGCTTTATTCCTTCTCTTTTACACGCATCCAGCCAACGTTTGGGACCTTCCGGCCAACAGTCCGGCCTCCACTTACGATATCCTTCATTCACATCAAACCAGAATGCGTCCATCATATAATAATCCACCTGTACACCCAATTTTTTCAAACGCACAATGTGATCCAACTCTTTCATTGCCAATGCCTCATCCAGAGGAATGTTATCAGACAATTCATCATAGGCGGACCAATTGTTATAGACAAATACAGGTTTGGTCAATCTTGCCGTTCTATTTTTATTCCATCCGTCAGATACATTCTGCGCCACTCCAGGAATGAATATGCACAACAACAGCAACAGGATATTTACTCTTATTCTATTCATAAGTCATATCTATTTTTATCAAAGACTGTTTATTCATCGGAAAACTTAGTCCACAACCTCAAAAGTCAGTTTCCGACCACCTACCGACACTATAAATTCACCCGCCTCCAAAAAGCGTTTGCCCGTTGCATCCGTATAGCTCAAATCTTTCATAGGATCAATCTCAAACCGAAAGACTCTGCTTTCACCTACCTTCAACGATTGTTTTTCAAAGAATTTCAGTTCTTTCATAGGACGGGAAATGCTACAAAACGGATCGGACACATACCATAGCACAGTTTCTTTTCCTTCCACCTTACCCGCGTTAGTCACTGTAACCTCGGCTGTCATCTTCTGATTCTTCTTGATTTTCAAGGAAGAAAGTTTTGCATCAGAGTAAGTAAAGGTAGTATAACTCAATCCATACCCGAACGGATACAGAGGTTCGGTAGGAATATCCTGATAATCCCCCATCGCATCGAACGGACGGGCAGACTGTCGCATATTATAGTAGACCGGTATCTGACCTGTAGACAGCGGGAATGTCACTGACAACTTTCCGGAAGGATTTACCCTGCCCGATAAAATGCCCGCTAAGGGAGTTCCTCCCGCAACACCGGGCTGCCACATCTCAATGATAGCTTCTACCTGAGGTTCCAATCTGATCAACTCAAGAGGGCGACCACTGGAAAGTACAAGTACAATGGGCTTATTCGCCTGCTTCAAATGCAAAAGCAACTTTTCCTGAATATCGGGCAAAGCAATTGTAGAGCGTGAAGCATTCTCTCCACTCCACTGTTTAGACTCACCTAAACATACCACTACTACATCGGATGCCTCAGCCGTTTTCAAGGCAGCGGAGAAACCCGATTCATCATTTCCATCCAATGAACAGCCCTGCTCATAATCCAGCCGCACTTTATCACCAAATTCTTTCTGCATTCCTTCATAAATGGTCTCCACATCTTCGGCCTGACCTTTAAAAGCCCAGGCACCCAACAAATCGGAACGATCCTTGACCATAGGTCCTATCAACGCAACTCTTTTAACCGTTGAAGAAAGAGGCAACAAGTTCTTTTCATTCTTCAACAGCACCATTGATTCTTCTGCCAGACGCGCTGCCAAAGCAATATCCTCTTTCTGCAAATAACGTTCCTGCTCGGTCAGCTCTTTCGTATAAGGTTCATCAAATAAGCCCAGGCGAAATTTGACCCGAAGTATACGGGCAACCGCATCATCTATCTGCGAAATTTCTATCTTCTTTTCAGCAACCAACTGCTCTAAATATTCATAATAAACATTGTCCCGCATATCCATCTCCACACCGGCATGGAAAGCCTTATACGCAGCTTCTTTGCGATCCTTGGCAACACCCTGATAAATCAGCTGCTCTATTGCATTCCAGTCGGATACGACAAAACCGTCATGCCGCCACTTATTCTTCAGTATTTCAGTTAAGATGTAATGGTTTGAAGTAGCCGGTACTCCGCTAATGTCATTAAAACTGCTCATAAGAGTGGCGGCACCTGCTTTCACACAGGCCTCATAAGGCGGTAGATAGCTTTCCCACAAGGCTTGGGGTGATATATCCGTATACCTGTAATCCCGTCCGCCTTCGGATACACCATAACCTACATAATGTTTCAGGCAAGCTGCGATAGAATACGGATCAGACAGTTTCTCGCCTTGGTAACCTTTCACCGATGCTACACCAAAGACTGTATTAAGGTAAGGATCTTCTCCATAACATTCGGAAATACGTCCCCAACGGGGATCCCTCGCCACATCAATCATAGGGGAAAATGTCCAGTCGATACCCGACAATACAGACTCCTTAGCAGCCATCCCGCAAGCCTGAGTCACTAAATCAGGATTAAAGCTACAAGCCTGTGCCAATGAAATCGGATACACCGTACGCAACCCGTGAATCACATCAAACCCAAAAAGAATGGGTATCCCCAGGCGAGATTCTTCCATTGCCTTACGCTGAATCCGGTTACGCAACTTCGGATCGGTATGGAGATAAATCAGCGAACCAATCTCCGCCGGAAGATTTTTCACCTCCGTACCTATATTATTGGGATTATCATTCTCCCCAAATGTATATTGATTCAGTTGAAGCACCTTTTCATGCAATGTCATCCGATTCAGCAAATCTTTCACTCTGGTTTCAACAGGCTGTCCCGCATCTTTATAAACCGGTTTCTGTGACCGGACAGATAACCACGGGAGCAAAGCCGATACGAATAAAAACAATAGTTTTCGCATAGTATCATGTTATTAATTAATCCCAATCATCAGTGCGGAAGGAAGATACCGGCAGACCGCCCGTACCAAATAATTCCGCCTTTACAAAATCCTTAAATGCATATCTCACAGCTTTAGGCTCTGCCACATACTTGCATGTGACTACCACAGTACCTTTTTCCTCATCAATATAGGCGTCCGCCTTATGGAATACCTTATTGTCTCCGGATATCTCAAACAGTTCCAAAGTCTTTCCATAGCTGGTAAGCCCATTAAATTGATTGTCAAAATGAATAATAGCCTTATTTCCCTCAACCTCCATTTTGCTGAAAGTCGGACTTTCCGCTTCAAATCCTTTCATTCCATAGGTTTTAGAGAGTGCCAGCATGCCCAAACGGTCGCCTACTTCTTTTTTCCTCCTCGGATGGATCAGATATCGCTCTCCTACATCCAACAATACTGCCATTGCAGAGTTTGGAATTAACGTTAGGCACTGTCTTTGCGCTTCCCGTTGATAAGCCGAAACTTCCGGCCATTGAGGTGTGAAAAAGTTCCACTCTTTATAATCGTAAGGGGCAATCTGTGCATAATAGAAAGGTACTTCTCCCAATCCCCAGGCTTCGCGCCATTTACTTACCATGGCAGCAACCGAGGGAGCATAACGGGGCACATTGAAAATATTAGACTCACCCTGATACCAGATAATACCTTTTATGCCATATCCCACCAGTGGGTGAATCATGCCATTGTACAGAACCGTAGGCACATTACTAATCCACGGAGAAGTTTCATCACTCAATGGCGGTACGGGGATATCATCAAATTGTTTGCAAGCTTCCGCATTCATCCATGCTTCGATGTTGGAGCCTCCATAACTGGCATTGATAATACCGACCGGCACATCCATATTGCGCTGTAAGAAATCTGCAAAGAACCATCCCACAGCCGTACATTCCGCTACATTCTCCGGAGAAGCCTTCACCCATTCGGCCTCAAAATGTTCCAATGGTTTATAGGCCGCTAAAGTAGGTATATTAATGAAATGTATTTGCTTTTTTGCTGAAGACAATATGGCCTCTGTAGATCCCAGTACCGGCTGGCAATAATATCCTTTCAACGGCATACTCATGTTGGACTGTCCGCTTGCCAACCATACTTCTCCCACAAACACATTCTGAAAGATTTTTTTCTTATTGGCAGTGACTGTCACCTCATAAGGTCCTCCGGCAACAGGCGTAGGTACGGCTATCTTCCAGGTACCTTTAGAATTAACAACTCCCGTATATTCTTTATCCGGATTCCATGAAGTGGAAATAGTCACTTTCGTTCCCGGTTTTCCCCAACCCCAGAACGGATTATTTATCTTTTGCTGCAACACCATATTGTCACTGAAAATATCAGCAACCTTAAACTCCTGTGCCTCAGCAAAACATACCAAAGCAAAAAGGAATACCAGATTTAATAATACTTTTTTCATCTATCAGATTTCTATTTATTTATGAATATAATTCTTTCGTAAGTCCACGCAAATATAGCGCTATAGGGTAAGAAGTGATAACATAAAACCACCCAATAATAACACAATACTCCACAATATACTTTCTCGCTATTTTAATCTGTTATAATCCACAATTTAAGCTCTACAAATACTCTGTCAGCCCGAAAATTTTTCGGACTATTCATAAAACTTGATGCCTGAACAGTTCTGGTCAAAAGCTCTTTTCAGCCGTACCCGGTTCGCATTTCCTTCGCTTCTATAGAAGGATGAAAATAGCGAAGCAGATACGAAGAGGGTACGAAGGAGGTATAAAGGAGGTACGAAGTGGAATAAATTGTCCTGTTTTTCTGCCTCGTAAACAGCTAAATTCGTATCTTTGACAAATCATTCAGCAAGTAGATTTCCTTATGGCAAAAGAAAAAACGGTTTATGTGTGCAGCAACTGCGGACAAGAGTCTCCGAAGTGGGTAGGCAAATGTCCGTCGTGCGGAGAGTGGAACACGTATGTGGAAGAAGTGATACGAAAAGAAGTCGTAAACAAACGTCCGGTATCCGGGATTGAGACAGAAAAGCCAAAACCCATCGTTCTCAGTGAAATAGAAGCGGATGATGAACCGCGTATCGACTTGCATGATGAAGAGTTGAACCGGGTGCTGGGAGGCGGATTGGTTCCGGGTTCTCTGGTGTTGATTGGTGGAGAACCGGGAATCGGTAAATCTACTTTGGTACTACAAACTGTGCTTCACATCCCTGAAAAGCGCGTTCTTTATGTATCGGGTGAGGAAAGTGCCCGTCAGTTGAAATTACGTGCAGACCGGTTATCGCACAATTCCACAGATTGCCTCATCGTTTGTGAAACATCATTGGAACAGATTTTTGTTCACATCAAGAATACCCGTCCGGAGTTGGTGATCATCGACTCTATACAGACTATTTCTACGGAAAGCATTGAATCCTCCCCGGGAAGCATCGCACAAGTGCGCGAATGTTCTGCAAGTATCCTGCGCTTTGCCAAAGAAACGCATACCCCGGTATTGCTTATCGGGCATATCAATAAGGAAGGCAGCATTGCCGGACCGAAAGTTCTGGAACATATCGTAGACACGGTGTTGCAGTTTGAGGGTGACCAGCATTATATGTATCGTATTCTGCGTAGTATCAAGAATCGTTTCGGCAGTACAGCGGAATTGGGTATTTATGAAATGCGTCAGGATGGATTACGGCAAGTCAGTAATCCGTCGGAGTTATTGCTGAGCCAGGATCATGAAGGGATGAGTGGCATAGCGATAGCTTCGGCTATAGAAGGGATACGCCCGTTCTTGATTGAGACACAGGCATTGGTGAGCAGTGCGGTATATGGTAATCCGCAACGTTCGGCCACGGGATTTGATATTCGAAGAATGAATATGTTATTGGCAGTACTGGAAAAACGAGTGGGCTTCAAACTGGCCCAGAAGGATGTGTTCCTCAATATTGCCGGAGGACTGAAGGTGAATGATCCGGCAATAGACCTGGCGGTTATCAGCGCTATACTTTCCAGCAATATGGATACGGCTATTGAACCGGAAGTCTGTATGGCAGGGGAAATCGGTCTGTCCGGAGAAATACGTCCGGTGAACCGAATTGAACAACGGATCGGTGAAGCGGAAAAGTTGGGATTTAAACGGTTCGTGCTGCCGAAATACAATTTACAAGGAATTGATACGAAGAAAATTAAAATAGAACTGATACCGGTGAGGAAGGTGGAGGAGGCATTCAGGGTGCTATTCGGGTGATTCACCACAGATTACACCTGTCTCTTATACACATCTGACGCTGCCGACGAAGCTAGAAGTGTAGAT
>ENA-OZYP01000254-OZYP01000254.1-human-gut-metagenome-genome-assembly--contig:-NODE-254-length-15668-cov-7.543842_pt1 | contig 15668 bp, 10 predicted proteins | sample MGYA00243634_ERZ654125 | MGnify/ENA primary metagenome ERZ654125 (study PRJEB26926, sample SAMN06165281) | human gut metagenome | biome: ENVO:00009003; feature: ENVO:2100002; material: ENVO:00002003... | reverse complement strand
CGAGATTTCTGCCTGTCTCGTGGGCTCGGAGATGTGTATAAGAGACAGCCTCCGGACTGTCCTACGATCACATTTTTTTTCATAATTTTTCTCCCTCTGTTGATTCGTTACCATACATCGACGGGGATTTCTCCTGCTCGATTTGCATACGTAAAACACCCACCAATCGGATCCTCCGGTTGATGGGTGTTCTCATTCTTAAGGTTCCGTCGAACCTATTTTACCAAACTTACAGTCTCTCTGGCAATAGCAAGTTCCTCATTCGTAGGAATTACCATAACAGTGGTCTTGCTGTCAGGAGTGGAAATAGCGATCTCCTCGCCACGCTTGTGGTTCGCCTCCTCATCGATGGATACTCCCAAGAAGCCCAAATGCTCGCATACCAGGGAACGAACTAAAGGTGCGTTCTCGCCGATACCTGCGGTAAAGCAGATCACATCTACACCGTTCATGGCTGCTACATAAGAGCCGATATATTTTGCCACACGGTAGCAGTAAGTGTTCATGGTACGGATGCAGTGTGCATCGCCGTTGTTGTAACCTGCTTCCAGATCACGGAAATCGGAAGACAGATTGTTGGACAGACCATATACACCGGACTTCTTGTTCAGAACGGTCATGATCTCGTCGATGTTCTTGCCCTCTTTGTGAGCGATGAACTCCATGATGGCAGGATCGATATCACCGGAACGGGTTCCCATGATCAGACCTTCCAGAGGTGTCAGACCCATGGAGGTGTCTACACACTTGCCGTTCTTAACAGCGGATACGCTGGCACCATTGCCCAGGTGGCAAACGATGATCTTCAGATCTTCGTACTTTTTGCCCAGAACCTCAGCAGCCTTCTTGGATACATAAGAGTGGCTGGTTCCGTGGAAGCCGTAACGTCTGATCTTGTATTTCTCATAATACTCGTAAGGCAGACCGTACATATAAGCTTCCTCAGGCATGGTCTGATGGAAAGCGGTGTCAAATACAGCTACCATGGGAGTGGTGGGCATCAGCTTCTTGCATGCATTGATACCGATCAGGTTAGCAGGGTTATGTAAAGGAGCCAGGTCGTTGCATTCCTCGATGGCTTTCATAACTTCATCGGTGATAATGGTGGATGCTGCGAACTTCTCGCCGCCGTGTACGATACGATGTCCTACGGCACCGATCTCATCCAGACTCTTTACCACACCTGTCTTTTCATTGGTCAGAGCTTCCAGCACCAGACGGATAGCTTCGGTATGATCCGGCATGGGAGTTACAGTCTGCTCTTTCTCACCACCATCGGGGGTATAGGTGATCTGGCTTCCTTCGATACCGATTCTCTCACAAAGACCCTTTGCGATGCATTTCTCGGTCTCGGAATCAATGAGCTGGAACTTCAGGGAAGAGCTTCCGCAGTTAATAACTAAAATATTCATGATGAATTCCTTTCTTTCAAATCTGTTACTCTATGAGGTCATGTTACCCGTGCGGGCAATACATGAATACGGTGCGGGACAGATATCCCGCACACGTTTATGTTCGTTACCAGTGATTATACTAACTGTGCCTGTACAGCGGTCAGTGCTACGACACCGACGATATCCTGCCAGGAACATCCTCTGGACAGATCGTTAACAGGCTTTGCGATACCCTGTAACATAGGGCCGTAAGCTTCTGCTCCACCCAGTCTCTGTACTAGCTTGTAACCGATGTTACCTGCATCCAGGTTCGGGAAGATCAGGACATTGGCATGTCCGTTTACAGGGCTTCCGGGAGCCTTGGACTTGGCAACGCTGGGAACCAGAGCTGCATCCAACTGCAGTTCGCCGTCCAGAGTCAGATGAGGATACTCCTCATGTGCGATACGGGTAGCTTCTACTACTTTGTCAACCAGTGCGTGCTTTGCACTTCCCTTGGTGGAGTGGCTCAGCATGGCGATCACGGGCTTAGGTCCGATCAGAGACTTGAAGCTTCTGGAAGAAGTATCTGCGATAGCAGCCAGTTCTTCGGGAGTAGGATCCTGGTTCAGACCACAGTCAGCGAACAGGAAGGTTCCGTTCTCACCCTGATCCTTGAATACGGTATCCATAACGAAGAATGCGGATACCAGTTTAACGCCGGGTGCAGTCTTCAGGATCTGCAGTGCAGGTCTTAAAGTATCTGCGGTAGAGTGGCATGCACCTGCTACCATACCGTCTGCATCATTAGCCTTAACCATTACGATACCGAAGGTCAGGTAATCATTCAGCAGGATCTCTCTTGCCTTCTCGGGGGTCATTCCCTTTGCTTTTCTGGTTTCATATAATAAATTCACATAGTCATCCAACTTGGGAGTTGTTTTAGGGTTAACTACCTTAACTTTGGACAGGTCAACTTCCAGCCAGCCTGCACCATCCATGATCTTCTCTTCATCACCGATCATAATGATGTCTGCGATGCCCTCTTCCACGATACGGGCAGCAGCCAGTAATGTTCTCTTATCATTAGATTCCGGTAATACAATAGTCTTTTTGTCGAGTCTTGCTCTCTCTTTAATCATGTCAATGTATGACATATCCATTCTCCTTTCCGGCGGGGGATACCCGCTTCCTCCCAAATAACTTCTGTAAAGTTTTGGTTTTATCTTAACAAACCGATGTATTTATATTATACTAAATACATCTGGAGTACACAAGGGCATAATGTTCGCAAAATTGTATATTTTCAGATACAACCACTATTTTTTCAGAATAAAATAAGCTGATAACCATGCATATGTAAACGCTTTCAGTGTATGTTATTTTTTTCACATTCCTTGTCAGAGTTTGTGTTCGTTATAACGTATATTTCTTTTCACGAAAGGAGCCACATTATGAAGGTCAATGGTATTGTCGCAGAATATAATCCCTTCCATAATGGTCATGCTTACCAGTTACAGCATGCCAAAGAGGCCAATGATGCCGATTATACGATCATTGTCATGAGCGGTAATTTCATGCAGCGGGGTGCTCCTGCCCTCTTAGATAAGTTCACCCGTACAAAAATGGCTCTGGTGAACGGTGCAGATCTGGTGCTGGAACTGCCCACCTGCTATGCTGCCTCCAGTGCGGAATTTTTTGCCAAGGGCTCGGTTGCCTTGTTCGACAAACTGGGAGTGACCACAAATCTGTGCTTTGGCAGTGAGTGCGGCAACATTGAAGTCTTGTCACGGATCGCTGAGATTTTCTATACGGAACCGGAACCTTACGTGGAATCCTTGCGCTGCAATATGCGTAAGGGAATGTCCTTCCCCATTGCCAGAACCTGGGCGTTATTGCAATACGCGCCTTCCTTAAGCAATGATAAGGACGTTCTTTCCTCTCCTAATAATATATTGGGAATTGAATATCTCAAAGCTCTGATGTCCAGAAGCAGCAAGATCTCACCGTTCACTACCACCAGAGTCGGTGCGGATTATCACGACAAACGTCTCGGCACCAATCAGTGTTCCGCCATTGCTATCCGCCAGTCGGTGGCCGCCGGGCATGATCTATCCTATCTGGCTGCCCAGATGCCAGAAAGTGCCTATGCATTGATGATGGATTTTCTGTCTCACAAAAAGCCTCTGTTTGCCGATGATTTTTCCGCAGCACTGCAATACAAGCTGCTGACGGAATACTCTGTGGGCTACGACAAGTATCAGGATATTTCTTCGGATCTGTCCGACCGGATCCGCAATACCCTGCCTTCCTTCGCAGGTTACACTTCTTTCTGTGATCTGCTCAAGAGTAAGGATATGACCTACACCCGCATCAGCAGATGTCTGCTCCATATTTTGCTGAATATGACCAAGGAAGAATTCGAGACCTGCAAGTCGAAAGACTATATCTCTTACGCCAGAGTGTTGGGTTTCCGCAAGAATGCGACGCCACTGCTTACCGAGATCAAAAAGAACAGTTCCATTCCTCTCGTCACCAGCCTGGCTGACGCCAGACAGACGCTTTCTCCCGAATCTCTGCGGATGCTGGATCTGGATATCCTCCGCAATCAGATCTATCTGGGGAATCTGGCTTTAAAGAACCAGACGGAAATGGTGAATGAATATCGGACGCCGATTGTGATTGTATAAATAGAAAGTTAATGAAATAAATACTCCCTTTTCGGAATTGTGTGTCTGAATGAAAACATGTATAATTCTACATTTTTGATGTATAAATCTACATTAAGGTTAATTTAAAAACGAATTTGTTTGAAGTTTCACCAAATCAATAGAGGTGTTTGATTATGAAAAAAAGAATAATTGCAGTAATTGTAATTTTAGCTGTATTAGTAGCTCTATTCTTTATTGGCACAGGTTTTCAAAAAAGAATGGATGTCGTATTAGTTGATTACTCTGTATCAGAGGATGGAACGGAGATCACGCTTGATGTAGGAATTCCAACATCTACAGGATATATCAGAGGATTTAAAGACAATGGCGGTGGAGTAAAACCACATTATCTTACATTTTTTTCGACATTTGGTGGAATAAACAGTCCGATTGGAGCAGAGCATAGCTTCCAATTAGAGCTTACTTCGGATGATACAGAAATTTATTTTAACAGACCGGAGGGAGGTTACGAGTTGATTTTAGTGAAAGATGAAGAAACAGGTCAATGGCTCAGACCAAGTGGAATAGGTGAAGAAAATAACACTATTTTTGAAGCAACCATTCTTGAAATTCGTGATAATTATTTTTTAGTAGAACCAGTAGAGGGTAGTCAAGAATTAAACAATGCAGATCTGATTACAGTACCAATGAAAAACATAGGTACTGCTCCACAACCAAATGTTGGTGACATTATTGAAATAGCATATAACGGAGAAATTGCAGAAAGTTATCCAGCACAGATAACAGAGGTTTACGGTATCAAAGTTGTCAAAGAAGCAGAACAATGGGATTTAATTCCTATGGTCATGGTAAATGGCGAGTTATATATTGACACAGGTCATGAAAGTACAGTAGAAGCCCGTTGTGGTGTTATGGATGGAGAGATTACGTCAGAAGTAGACGGAAGTGAAAAGCCAACAAAAGACAATCAATCTAACTTTGGTACAGGCTATGGATATCAATATGGTTCACAAGAAGGCATAATCGAGATTAATATGAATGAAAAATGGTGGGTTTTTGCAACAGAAAAAGTCCTGGCCAGTAGTGAACTTATGATAGACCCAGTTGCAGTAGTAAGTATTCATAATGTTTTCACAGGAGAAAATGCGAACATCACTGAAAATGAGGATATCAGAACTATATCTAATATATTATGTGGTGATGCATGGAATACAGAAGGTACAACTGATTGTTTAAGCAACATTGAAATTACAATCAACGAAGAAACATACAAATATCATTCCGATTGTGGTACATTCAACGATAATGTAAATCAGAACTATTTATCACTGGATGACGAAAGGAAAGCTGTGGTAAATGCCATTTTTTCAGAGTATATATCACTCACAACCACAGAAGTTCCAGCAGAATAAATTTTACAAAGGCTACCCGGTCAAAAAGATTGGATAGCTTTTATTATGTTTTAAACCTAAACTCAATTTCAATCCAGTCAGCAAAACTAATCTTTATTATATCCAAGCAAATCAATAGCTCAAATTGCATTAACTTCTTAAAATGTATAAATAACAGGATAGTTTGGGCTAAGTAATATCAGAAACACTTTTCCGAAAAGGGAGAATAAATATTGGCAAACCAGACGAACTCCCGAAGCGGCAGAAGGTCCTCAGGCAGATATCGGTCTCCGAGTGTGAATTTTCTAAAGCAGTGGATAAAGTGTATCTCATCCGAACGGGCACGGCTCTAGGCGACATCCATGTCGCCGGCCGCCTGTCGCAAACATCGTGTTTGCTTCACCCTGATGGCTCACCACTGCTTAAGAAAATATCAACACGCTCCGACAGACATCTGCCTGAGGACCTTCTGCTACTCCGGGAGTTCTGTTTGTATTTAAAACGCCAATTTCTGCGAAAAAAATACAAAAATATGAAATTTTGATATGTAAAAAGTCTCTATTTTCGCTGCATAAGCAAAATAAAGAAATTCCGTACAAAAATTCCTGATTTAGGAACTTTTTTTGTACGGAATTCATCGTTTTTGGACTATTTACACCAAACTAACTTTCCAGTTAGTTCTTAAAGCTATGAATAGGTGCGGGGATGCGGCCGCCGCGGTTGACGAAAGCATCACAGGAGAAGGTATTCACGGGCATGATGGGTGCATAACCTAACAGGCCGCCGAACTCCACGGTCTCTCCCACGCCTTTTCCGATTACGGGGATGATTCTGACTGCGGTGGTCTTCTGGTTCACCATACCGATGGCCATTTCATCCGCAATGATACCGGAAATGGTGGTTGCCTTGGTGTCTCCGGGAATGGCGATCATATCCAGACCTACGGAGCAGACACAAGTCATGGCTTCCAGCTTCTCGATGGTGAGGGCTCCGGCATTCACGGCATCGATCATTCCCTGATCTTCACTGACAGGAATGAATGCACCACTTAAACCGCCGACGTAGGAAGATGCCATAACACCGCCCTTTTTCACCTGATCATTCAACAACGCCAGGGCTGCAGTGGTTCCGGGAGCTCCGGCATGTTCCAGACCGATCTCACACAGGATATCCGCTACGCTGTCGCCGATGGCCGGGGTCGGTGCCAGAGACAGATCCACGATGCCAAAGGGAACATTTAGCATCCGGGATGCCTCCTGTGCTACCAGCTGACCTACACGGGTTACCTTAAAAGCAGTCTTCTTGATAGTCTCACAGAGAACCTCGAAGTTCTCGCCGCGCACCTTTTCCAGTGCGGTCTTTACAACGCCGGGGCCGCTGACACCGACATTGATGATCTTGTCTGCTTCGGTCACACCATGAAAGGCACCTGCCATGAAAGGATTATCATCCGGTGCATTACAGAATACTACCAGCTTTGCACAGCCCAGGGAATCATCTTCCTTGGTATACTCTGCAGTCTCCCTGACCATCTCACCCATCAGCTTTACGGCATCCATGTTGATACCGGTCTTGGTGGAGCCCAGGTTCACAGAGCTGCACACACGCTCTGTGGTAGACAGCGCCAGAGGAATGGAACGGATCAGCAGTTCGTCCGCCGGGGTCATTCCCTTGCTGACCAATGCGGAATAACCGCCCAGGAAGTTCACACCAACCTCATGTGCTACCTTATCCAATGTCTTTGCAATACTTGCAAAGTCTTCTATCGTATGACATGCCGCACCACCGATCAGTGCAATGGGAGTTACGGAAATTCTCTTATTTACAATGGGGATGCCAAATTCTCTGGAGATCTCCTCTCCGGTCTTCACCAGATCCTTGGCTGCTTCGTAGATTTTGTTATAAATCTTCTCATTTAATCTGTCCAGATCGGAATCGATACAGTCTAACAGGCTGATACCCAGTGTGATGGTACGCACGTCCAGGTTCTCTTCCTCGATCATTTTGTTGGTCTCTGTTACTTCATATAAATTGATCATTACGGCTCCTATCTGCCCCTTCGGGTCTTATTTATTTCGAAATCGTGGGGCTTATCAGATGCGGTGCATCTTGTCAAAGATCTCTTCCTTCTGGCACTTGATCACTACGCCAATTTCTTCTCCGAGAGCAGCCAGTTCATCTGCCATATCACCAAAAGTTTTCTGCATCTGATTGGTGTCAACGATCATCATCATGTTAAAATATCCCTGTACGATGGTCTGGGAAATATCCAGGATATTGATGCCGTTTTCCGCAAGATAGGTACATACCTTTGCGATAATGCCTACTGTGTCCTTACCAACTACCGTAATAATTGTTCTTTTCATAATCGCCCTCATTTTCTGCATGAAATCATGCTATTATTTTTATCTATTAAACTACACTTTACTACAATTTGCAACCTCAAGTTCAGCCTATGAACATATTCAGACACAGAAATCATACTTGCATCATTTTGTGAGCGAATATGTTTCAGGCACCGAGCGCCAAACTATGGAGCAAAGCTAGTCATGAAATGACGCAAAAGCGTGCTATGATGCGGCTCCAACGAATAATGCTGGCTGATGCGCTGCGCATCCGCTACGCAATATTGATCACCGGAGATACATTGCTCCTGTCTGCCACCATCATCCGGAAGTCTTCCGCCCGGTAAGGGTTCTCTCCCATGGTGATTTCCATCCGGACCGCTTCATAGGCCAGCTCCGGAAGATTATTCTCCTTGCTGAGATGTCCCAGCACGATAGCCTGCAGCTTGTCATGCAGGATTCGACAGAGCAGCTTGCCGGAATTTTCATTGGAAAGGTGTCCTCTGTCCCCCAGAATTCTCTGTTTGAGATAATAGGGATAAGGTCCTACCTGCAACATCTTCACATCATGATTCGCTTCCAGCAGCAAGGCATCCATTCCCTTCAGGCACTCCACGGTGTAATCATTATAGACTCCTAAATCCGTACAGATTCCTACCTTTTTATCTCCGTAAGCAATACGATAGCCCACCGGCTGTGCCGCATCATGGGAGATTTTCATGGGATTGACAGTCAGATCCTTGATAGTCAGTTTCACATCTTCCTTCACTTCCCGAAACAGGGCTGGATTGATCTTGCCCAGATTCCCCATCTTCTGGATTTCTTCCAGGGTTCCCGTTGTGGCATAGATCGGCACTTCATATTTTCTCGCCATGACACCCAGTCCCGCCACATGATCCATATGTTCGTGGGTCACCAGGATGCCATCCAGATCTCTTCCGGTGAGTCCCAGACTGTTCAGCCCGGCCTCCGCCTTTTTGCCGCTGATTCCCACGTCCACCAGCAGATGCGTGGCCTCTGATCCCACATAAATACAGTTGCCGCTGCTGCCGCTGGCAATACTACATAATCTCATAACTTCTTAATCTCTTTTCTATCTTACTTCTGTCTTACTCTTTGCCGTTTTCCATCTTCGGCATTAATGCATACTAGTGCATGCTTTTCCAGTAGATCTCGATCACATCTCCCTCTTTCAAAGGTTCCATGAACTGTGCCGGGCGTCCATTTAAGTTCGTCACAATGGATCTGCCTGCGGATGCGGAGGATCCCAGATCAAAATCAATATAATCAAACACATCCACAAATACATAGGAAGCCTTACCCTGCATGGTGATGGGGGAATGGTTCACGATCACTGTTAATGGATGCGGTCCCTGTGGTGACACGCTTTGGCTCTGTGCCGTCTGTTCCACGCTTTCGTACTTTTCGTCCTGCTTCCCGGAAGTCCCCTGCGTTGTCACGGAAGCCGTCCCGTTTTCTGCCGCAGTCTCTGTCCCCTGTGTCATCGCCGCTTCTCCTGCCACAGCCTCTGCCTTCTGCATCACAGGCCCTTCTCCATAAACAGGCTCTTCTCTATAGGCATCCTCTTCTGTGTCCGCATCCGGCAGGTCTGCATAACTCCCTTCCGGCAGCGGGTTCTTCATATCCCAGCTTACGGTGAAATGCTCATAAACTCTGGTATCCGGCTGCGCCGCTGTATCATTGACCTTGATATCCGCACCGAGAGGCACATCCAGAAATTCTGCGATTTCCTTTACAGTATAAGAATTCCGAATCCGAATATCATCGTTCTGGCCGATCCGGTAGAATTCATTCTCTCTGTGACCGTTGACTTCCGCTGTCTTCGGCAGACTGATCTGTTTACCGTTCACATAGACCTGCAGTGCATCCCCCAGTTCAGAGAGTTTTCCCAGCTCCAGCACCGCCGGTTCGCCCTCCGTGGAAGGTGTTACCACAATGCGGTCCCCATTATGTACCTGGGTATACATATCCGCCTCGTCTCCGTTGACCCGGATGACTGCTGCCTCTCCCTGTTCGCCCCGCACCATACGGGTCTTACCATTGACAGTAAACAGAAGGGCTTCCCCTTTTCTGGGGAACAGCTGGTCATTGGGGAACTGCATCTGCATAGCGGCATCTGTCACGGATAATTTGCCGTTATCATAGAGCTTTACCCGCTCTCCGTTGAATTCCACGAAAATAAAATTATTGCTCTGTACATAATAGCTTAAACAGATACCGATAGGTGTTACCATCATGGCATCCTTTCTGGCATTTTCCAGTTCAAATGTAATGGTCTGCATGACTTCCTGTCCCCGGATTGCCACACGTTCCTTCACGATGCCCAGCTTCTCTGCCAGCTTCTCCGTGTAACCGGGCACCATTCCACCGCCGCCTACCACGAACACGGCACTGACCGGTTTGTCCCCGTTCAGTTCTTTGATGGTATCGGATACCAGCTGGGTCATACGTTCGATCTCCGGATCCAGCAGTTCCAGCACTTCGCTGGCTTTGATGGTCTGGGGCAGTCCCATGATATCTTCGTATTCGATAGTCTCCTGGGTTCTGCATTTTCTCTTGATCTGCTCGGCCACCTCGAATTCCACGAGACAATGCTGTACCAGAATATCCGTCAGGCTGTCTCCTGCTACGGGGATCATGCCATAGGCTGTGATGGTTCCCTCTTTGGTAATGGAAATATCACTGGTGCCTGCACCCACGTCCACCAATGCCATATTTAACATACGGAACTTCTCCGGAATTGCTACCTGAATGGCAGCAATAGGCTCCAGTGTCAGATTCGCCACATGCAGGCCCGCCAGTTCTACTGCCTTATACAGACCGTCCACTACATCATCCGGCAGAAACGTGGCGATCAGATCCACTGCAATGTTTTTTGCCTTATGTCCCTCCAGATTACCTATCTGGTAGCCATTCATGTAATACCGCATGGCCGTATAACCCACACAGTAGAATTTCATATCTGTATCCGTATTGCTGTTCTGGAATTCCTCGTAAGCCTTCTCCACGCCCATGGTACACAAGGAATACACATCTTCCTGCGTGATCTCCCGGTCGCTCTCAAAGCTGTGCTCCACATAGGTAGTGACGGTACGCAACACACGGCCTGCAGCTGCGATACATACTTCCGTAAGTTCTCTGCCCAGATCCGCTTCCAGCTGTTCCTTTACCTGGGAAATAGTCTCTCCCACCTTGCCGATGTCATGGATCTGTCCGTCCAGCATGGCTCTGGTCTCATGCTCCTTGGAGCGCTGTGCCAGCACATGGAACTTCCCGCCATTTAAGTATCCTACCGTACCTACGATGCTTCTCGTACCGATATCCAGTCCGAATACCAGCTGTCCCTGTTTTTCTTTTACTCCTTCCATGAATATGCCTCCAGTTTCTGTCTGATCTGTCTGTAGCTGTCTTCCAGACTGTCACTGTTATCAATGACAAAATCACAATGCTGCCGGAATTCTTCCTCCGAAAGCTGTGATGCTATGATCTTTTCTATCTTCTCCGGTGTGTAATTGCGGCTTTCCGAAAGTCTTCTTCTGCGTACATCTTCTCTGGCGTAGATATACCACATTTCATCCACTATATGTTCATACCCGCTCTCGATCAAAAGTGCCGCTTCCACAAAAAACAGTTCCACATCGCCCTTATTCTTTGCCTCTGCCAGACGATCCGCCAGATATTTTTTAACCGCAGGATGAATGATGGCATTCACCTGTTCCAACAGTGTCGGATCTGCAAAAATCTTTGCCGCCATTGTCGGCTTATCGATCTGTCCGTCCGGCGCAAGGATTCCGTCTCCCATCAGCGCTACCAGCGCATGATAGCCTTCGGTTCCCGGTTCCTTGACTTTATGCCCGATCTCATCCGCCAGATAGATCTCACATTTATAATGCTGTCCGATATATTTTAAAATCTCTGTTTTCCCGGCACCCACACCGCCGGTAATACCTATAAAACGCATTTATTTCGCCTCATACCAGTTATTGCCCGTGTGCAGATCGATTTCCAGCGTCACCGCCAGATCTGCCGCGGACTTCATATTTTCCGTAAGGATCTCACGGACTCTTGCCTCTTCCTCCTGTGCGGTCTCGACCAACAGTTCGTCATGCACCTGCAGGATCAGACGGGATTTTAACCCTTCCTCTTTCAATGCTTTCCATACCTTGATCATGGCGATCTTGATAATATCCGCCGCCGTTCCCTGAATAGGGGCATTCATGGCCACTCGCTCGCCGAAGGACCGTTGCATGAAATTGGAGGATGACAGTTCCGGGATAGGGCGTCTTCTGCCAAACATGGTCTCCGTATAGCCCTTTTCCTTTGCATCCGCCACCAGTTTGTCGATGAATTCCTTCACCTTCGGGTAAGTAGCAAAATACTGTTCAATGTACTGTGCCGCTTCCTTTTTGCTGATACTCAGATCCTGACTCAGTCCAAAGGAACTGATACCGTAGACGATACCGAAATTGACTGCCTTGGCATTCCGGCGCTGCAGATCCGTGACTTTCTCGAAAGGAGTATGGAATACCTTGGATGCCGTGATCCGGTGAATATCCTCTTCCTGTCTGTAAGCATCAATCAGCTGTTCGTCTCCGGACATATGAGCCAGCACACGCAGTTCGATCTGGGAATAGTCCGCATCCATGAATTCATAGCCTTCTCTGGGGATAAATACCTTGCGGATCTGTCTGCCCAGTTCCATACGCATGGGAATGTTCTGCAGATTCGGCTCTGTAGAGCTGATACGCCCCGTGGCAGTAATGGTCTGATTGAAATTCGTATGGATCCTGCCGTCCTCTTCAATAAAAGCTGCCAGTCCGTCTGCATAGGTGGACTTTAACTTGGTCAGACCTCTGTATTCCAGGATATCTCTTACAATAGGGTAATCCGCCGACAGCTTTTCCAGCACATCCGCAGCTGTGGAATATCCGGTCTTGGTCTTCTTGCCGCCGGGGATCTGCATGGTCTCAAACAGTACCTCGCCCAGCTGCTTGGGGGAATTGATATTGAACTCTGTTCCTGCCTGTGTGTGAATGGACTGTTCCAGTTCCTCAATACGGGCCACCAGTGCATCCCCATAAGCCTTCAGTTCCTCCCGCTTTACAGCCACACCTTCTTTCTGCATGTCATACAGTACCAGTGAAAGAGGCATCTCCATCTCCTCCATGAGACATTTCATGCCTGCTGCCTCCAGCTTGTCCTTCAGGACTTTTTTGCCTTTCCGGGAGACATAGGCTCCGTAGCACGCATACTCCATGGCTTTCCCGGCGTCCTCGGAAAGCAGTGTCCGGAAATCTCTCTTGCCGAATACTTCCGCTCTGCCCGGGATCAGAATTCCCAGATGCTCCGAAGCAATGGCCTCCATGTCATAATCATTCTTCAGAGGATTCAGCAGATACGCCGCGATCAATACGTCAAAATACTGTTCTGTACTGCTGCGGTCCAGATAGTCATACTGGTGCTTCACATCAAAGGTAGCGATCTGTGTATCCGTACCTGCGGAAAGTTCCTGTAGAGCTTCCGTGATCTCTGCGGTGTCATCCACAGATTCCACCGCTTCCGCAAACAGACTTAACTGCCCTTCCGGTTCCTTTTCATGGGTCAGGGCATAAAATACCGTCTCCTCATCGGACACAGACAATGCCACCCCCAGCAATTCTTCTTTTTTCGTAGTAGCATCCACTGGTTCCGTGATCAGCCACAGGCCGATCTCCTTCTGTTTCTGCGCTTTTTTCAGATATTGTAAAAATTCTTTTTTATCTTCAATCTGTCGGAAGCTTTCTGCGATCTTGCTGTCATTGGCGGCGGCATCTTTTTCAAATCTTCCCAACAGATTTTTGAATTCCAGACGTTTGCACAAGGTATAGGCTTCCGGGGTATAGAACCCCTCTGCTCTGGCCTGTTCGTAATCCAACTGCAATTCGCAGTCGGTCTTGATCGTTGCCAGCGTCTTGCTCAGATCTGCCAGATCCTTATGCTCGATCAGGGATTCCCGGATACTTTTTTTCGAGATTTCTTCCACATGGGCATAAATATTATCCAGAGAACCGTACTCCACCATCAGTGCCTGTGCGGTTTTCTCTCCCACCTTCGGCACTCCTGGAATATTATCGGCGGTATCTCCCATCAGGGCTTTCAGTTCGATAAACTGTAACGGAGTCACCTGATAGGCAGCCAGTACATCTGCGGCATAATAATCCTCGATCTCCGTTCTGCCCTGCTTCGTCTTCGGAATCCGGATCTTGATATGATCCGTGGCAATCTGCAGCAGATCTCTGTCACCGGAGACCAGTGATACTTCCAATCCGGCCTGCTCTGCTTTTTTGGCCAGCGTTCCAAGAATGTCATCTGCTTCCAGTCCCGCCTGCTCCATAATGGTAATATGCATGGCCTTCAGGATTTCCTTCATGACGGGCACCTGCTCCCGCAATTCCTCCGGCATAGGCTTTCTCGTTCCCTTGTAAGCCTCATACATTTTGTGGCGGAAAGTCGGTGCATGAACATCAAAAGCCACTGCCAGATATTCCGGCTTTTCCTCCTCCAGAATTTTAAACATAATATTCAAAAAACCATAAATGGCATTTGTGTGCAGTCCCTCTGCATTACTCAGATCCGGCACTCCGTAGAATGCCCGGTTCAATATACTGTGTCCGTCGATCAATACCAGTTTCTGACTCATACTCTGTCTATCCTATCTTAATTCTGTCCTCTTGATTCTATCAGGTGTCGCTAAGAGATGATCCATCCCAGAAATCCCATAAGAAAAATCACCGTCAGCACTTCCAGTACGGCCCCTGTCTTCAGAAAAGCCATATGAAATCTTACCTTGCGTTTTGCTTCCGCAAGTCTCAGTTCCAGTTCTCTCTGCAGGTCAAAAGCATCGCCGTCTTCCAGACGCTGCATACCTTCCGTTACAAGGAACTGAATCACCAATTCCTCCTTGCAGCCCGGGCATTCCCGCATATGCTCCCCGAATTCCTGCAAGGTCTGAAAATCCAGTTTTCCTGCAATGAAATCAGGAATATTCTTTTCAAATTCTTTGCAATTCATGCTTCCACCCTATTCCAAAACAGTTCTATAGATTGCGTTCCCATATACTCATACACTTCTACTATACAACATCTTGTGTAAAAAGACTAGAAAAATAGTAGCAAGATTCCAGAAAAAAACTCTTGTCAACTTTTTTAATCTATGATAAAATAATCTCTGTTGTGAGTGTTTGAATGCCGGCGTGTCGGAATGGCAGACGAGGCAGACTCAAAATCTGTTGGTGGCAACACCGTATGGGTTCAAGTCCCATTGCCGGCAGTTAGTGCAGAATCGAATCGGTTCTGCGCTTTCTTTTTGTATTTTTATAACCACATCGCATTTCCTGCTTTTTCTAATTTTTTTCCAATCATCTCCTATGGATTAATTGTTACAAAATTGTTACAATTCATTTGTGCTTAGCTAACACAGACGTAACCGAACACCAGGCAACAGGAAAAGGAGGAAGAAAGTATGTGTTTCAAATTCATTAACTGTTCTCAGTGGTTGAATGCATTCTGCGGCTACTTCAATTTTGGCTGCTAATATCGTTTTCGACGAATAGAGCGTTCCATAGACGCACGAAAAGGCTCTCCTGTTTGGGATGAGCCTTTTCTTATTTCTACACTTTTTCTATGAATTTATACATTTTTACCGATAGTCATAACGGAGGGTGACATCATTGCCCTGTACCTGTACTTTCGCACAGCTTCCGGTGACAATCGGCATCATGGGTGCCAGATGTCCCAGATCCACATCCATGATCACGGGAACATTCTTCTCTCCCGCCTGTCTCTTATACACATCTCCGAGCCCACGAGACAGGCAGAAATCTCGTAT
>ENA-OZYP01000211-OZYP01000211.1-human-gut-metagenome-genome-assembly--contig:-NODE-211-length-17002-cov-9.322240_pt1 | contig 17002 bp, 10 predicted proteins | sample MGYA00243634_ERZ654125 | MGnify/ENA primary metagenome ERZ654125 (study PRJEB26926, sample SAMN06165281) | human gut metagenome | biome: ENVO:00009003; feature: ENVO:2100002; material: ENVO:00002003... | reverse complement strand
AGCATTAAAGCAAGGGTATGGAACTGATACTGTTATTTTGTAAATATAGTATTAGTTCCAGATAAAATTGTACTTGTTTGTGCCACTGATATCATCTACCTTTGTCGTGAAAGATTTGTGACATATTAAATCTAATAATTATAGTATGAAGAACTTTATGTTGTTTCTGATGACGCTCTTCCTGAGCTGTCATGTGATGGCCCAACAGACCACAGTTACCGGTACAATTACTGACGGTACGGATGGTTCCCCTCTGATTGGCGCCAATGTCCTGGTAAAAGGAACCGGTACCGGTTCTATAGCGGACGTAAATGGGAAATTTAGTGTGAGTGTTCCGACCGGTAAAGATGTTCTGGTAATTTCCTGTATCGGATATAAGCAGCAGGAAATTACCTTGAAGGCGGGACAAAAAGTTGTGAATGTGGTAATGAAGGAGGACTCTGAACTTCTGGATGAAGTGGTCGTTGTAGGCTATGGTACAATGAAAAAGAGTGACCTTTCAGGCGCCTCGGTCTCTATGGGCGAAGATAAAATTAAAGGCTCGATTATTACCAACCTCGATCAATCTTTGCAGGGACGTGCCGCTGGTGTGACGGCGGTACAGACTTCAGGTGCCCCGGGGTCAGCTTCCTCTATCCGTGTACGTGGGCAGGCTACCATTAATTCCAATGCCGAACCACTTTATGTGATAGACGGTGTGATCGTGCAAGGTGGAAGTACCAGTGGCTCTTCTTTAGGCTTTGGTGATGCTCTGGACAATGGTACTACGTCCACTATTTCCCCATTGTCAACCATTAATCCCGCTGATATCTTAAGTATGGAGATTCTGAAAGACGCTTCTGCTACAGCTATCTACGGTGCACAAGGGGCGAACGGTGTGGTTCTGATAACTACTAAGAGAGGTAGAGCCGGTGAAGCTAAGTTTTCTTACGATGGTATGATGGCTGTAAGTCGTCAGACCAAACGTTTGGATATGCTCAATCTCCGGGGCTTTGGAGGTTATTATAATGATTTTGTGGCTTCAGGCTTCGGTGGTGTGAAAGAAGATCCTTATTATAGTGATGTTTCTCTGTTGGGAGTAGGTACTAACTGGCAGGATGCCATTTTTCAAACAGCTTTCCAACAACAACATCAAGTGTCGGCACAAGGTGGTACGGAGAAAATCCAGTACTATGTATCGGCCGGTTATATGGATCAGGAAGGTACTATCATCGGTTCTGATTTCAATCGTTTGTCGTTGCGCGTAAATTTAGATGCGCAGTTGAAGAAATGGCTGAAGTTGGGCTTGAGTGCTACATTTGCTGATTCTAATGATGACATAAAGCTGGCTGATGGTGCCGAAGGTATTGTCGGTTTCGCTTTGACTTCTTTGCCTGAGGCTCCTATTTATGATATTGATGGCAACTATGCCTCTTTTGCCCGTGAGAACTACAGCATTCATAATCCTATTGCCAAGGCTATGGAGCACAATAATATGTTGAATCGCAAGAAACTTTCAGGCAATATTTACGCTGAATTGACACCTATCAAGAATATTACATGGCATGCGGAACTAGGTTATGATATTGGTTACAGTAAGGCAGAAGTGTATAATAACGCTATAGACTTGCCTAACTGGAAAGAAGCTAATGAAAGTAGTATTCAGAAAAATAACAATACTTTCTGGCAGTTGAAGAACTACGTGACTTATAATAACACGTTTGCCGAGAAGCATTCTGTAAGTGCAATGGTAGGTCAGGAATGCTGGGAAAGTAAATATGACTATACTAAAGTCGCTAACTCCAATCTGCCTTCCGATGCTGTACATAACCCGATGCTGGGTACCAATACTCCGACCATCGGTGCTGGTTTTGGCAGCAGTTCCATGGCTTCGTTCTTTACCCGCTGGACCTATAGCTATGACAACCGTTACAATGCTACCTATACTTATCGTTACGACGGTTCCTCAAACTTCGGCCCAAACAATCGTTGGGCAGGATTTCACTCTTTCGCTCTGTCTTGGCGCTTTACTAATGAGAAGTTCATGAAGAATATTAAATGGATTAGCAATGGTAAATTCCGTGCTGGTTGGGGGCAGACTGGTAATTCCAGTATTAATTCTTATGTGTGGGGTGTGAATATGCAACAGGTGTATACCTCGCTTGGAGCCGGTTACCGTCCGCAGAATATTCCTAATCTGGATGTGAAATGGGAGAAACAAGAACAGATCAATCTGGGACTTGACCTCGGTTTCCTCAATGATAGAATTAATGTAACTCTCGATTGGTATCAAAAGGAATCCAAGGATATGCTGATGGATTTGCAGATGCCTACTTACATGGGTACCTCGGGCAATGATAACTCTAAACTGCGGGCACCGATGGGTAACTACGGGCACATCCGTAATACCGGATTAGAGTTGACGCTGAATACTCACCCGTTGGTTGGCAATTTCCAGTGGGACTCAGAATTCCAGATCTCTTGGAATAAGAATAAGTTGATAGCCTTGAACGGTACAGCCAGTTCGGCTATTATGGGTTATGCGCAATGGGGAAGTACATTAGTAAGCCTTTCTGATACAGGCGAAAGTCTCTACTCTTTTTATGGATATGTGACAGATGGTATTTATCAGGACCTTGCCGATTTGCAAACTTCACCCAAACCTGTGAAATATCCGGCGAATGGAGTGTTTGATGGTGCTAATACTGTATATGTGGGTGATATTAAATACAAAGACCTGAATGGTGATGGTGTGATAAACGAGAATGACCGTACCAATATCGGTTCACCCATGCCTAAATTCACATTTGGATGGAACAATACGTTCCGCTATAAAGGCTTCGACCTGAGTATCTTTATCAACGGAAGTTATGGTAATAAAGTGATGAATCTTACTAAACGCAATCTGACTACTATGAGTTCTCCTTGGGCCAATCAACATGCTGATGTTTTGAACCGTGCCCAATTGGAACCGATTGATCCTTCTATTGTATATACCGACGGTACGAAGTGGTACAATCATGTGGAGAATGTACGTGTTGCCAATCCGAATGCTTCTTTACCGCGTGCTATTATTGGTGACCCTAACGATAATGACCGTATCAGTGACCGCTACGTAGAAGACGGTTCTTATATTCGTCTGAAGAATCTTTCGTTGGGTTATACTTTCCCTAAAAAGTGGATGAGCAAGTGCGGTGTGGAGAATCTGCGTGTTTACTGTAATATTCAGAATCTGTTAACCATTACAGGCTATGATGGTTACGATCCCGAGATTGGTGTCAGCACAATGTCACCGAATGTATATGGCGTGGATTTTGGACGTTACCCTTCACCCACTACTTACTCCTTTGGTTTGAATCTCTCTTTTTAACCGTTTAAATAGAATACACATGAAAGTATCAAGACTTAAATATATAGCAATGGGAGCGATACTGGGATTATCTTTTGTATCGTGCGAGGATTTTTTGGACAGACCCAATGAAGATAGTTACAACGATGGCAACTATTTCCAAAATGATGCCCAGACCAAAGTAAGTGTCAATACACTTTACAATTCACCGTGGTACGACTTTTTGAGTCGTGGGTATTACAAGATTCCTGAAGCTTTGTCGGGTAACTTGCTCTTGGGTGGAAGTCCCTATGCCAATTTTACGGTAAATGGTAGTGACGAAGATATGAAGAGTACTTCTAACTCATTGTGGGCTGTCAATGCACAGGCCAATACCATTTATAACCGATTAAAGACAGCCAATGCCTCAGAAAGTGTGAAGAATACTGCTATGGGTGAATGCTTGGCCTGGAAGGCGATGGCTTATTTCTATCTGGTACGTATTTTTGGGGAAGTTCCAATTGTACATGATAATAGTTCGGAAATAGCAGCAGGCAACTACAATGAAAAGTATAAGGTGAAAGCTGCCGACATTTATGAATATATCATTATGACTTTGGAAAAGGCTATTGAATTACTACCAGAGGAGAATCAGGCCGGACGTATAGACAAATGGGCTGCTAAGGGACTGCTGGCTAAAGTCTATCTGACAAAATCCGGAATCAATGCTAATGGTAACGGACAACGGGATGCTGACGATTTGGCTAAGGCTGCCAGTTATGCAAAAGACGTCATCAATAATTCAGGCAAACAACTGATGGCCAATTATGAGGATATTTTCAAAGGGGAGAATGATCTTTGTGAAGAGAGTTTATTCGGCTGGCGTTGGACTGCCGAACAAAATAATTATACTTGTGGAAACTGTCTGACCTCGGAACTTGCCATGAAGGGCTTTGAAACATACCAATGTTGGGGTGACTGGACTGCACCTTCCGTTGACTTACAAGATGCGTTTGGTGTTTCTCCGCTTGATAATCCTACTCAGCGAAATCAGAGTGATGCTCGTCGCAAGGCCACAATGATGATGGCTGGTGATAAGTACAGTTACTGGTGGCAGGACAAGGGAGGATTTAATTATTTGGATTTCCTGTATGATAAGGAATATGCACCAGGCTCTAATGATGGACTGCAATCGGGTACCGGTGCCAATATCGCCAAACATCTTTATGGAAATACAAACGATCATATTAAAACTTTTGGTATCAGCCCGGGGCAGCAGTGCAGTTCACTAAATACTCATGTACTCCGTCTGGCCGATATATATCTGGTTTATGCCGAAGCTGTAATTGGTAATAACAATTCTACTACAGACGCAAGTGCTATTGATGCTTTTTACAAGGTTCGTCAACGTGCTGTTTCTGCTTATGAAAGACCCGCCAGTATTACACTTGATCAGGTATTGAAAGAACGCCGTTTGGAGCTGGCTTTCGAAGGTGACTATTGGTTTGATCTTGTTCGTATGTCCTATTACGATGTTAATAAGGCTATGAATATCATTAAAGCGCAGCGTCGTAATGGCTATTATGGATTGCCCGACCTCTACAAGGAGTATAAGATGAATAATGTATGGAATGTGGATGAATCTTCCATGTACTACGAAACCAATACTCCGAAACCGAATGTAACCGCATCTATTTTTAAACTTCCTCTTCCTGACGAAGATGTGGTGTATAACCCTCATTTATTGGAAGATGCTCAGCACTTGGATGTAAGAGCAGAGTTCGTTTATTAATCAGTTAAACAGTAATGAATATGAAAATGAATATATATTTCAAAGGGTTGGTAGTAAGTCTGCTGCTGATTGCGGGAATGTTTACTTCATGTGAGGACCAACCTGATAAGTTTGAGCTTACCGGTGGTCTGCCCCAGGTGAGTTATATACGTATGCCTTATTTGGCACAGTCGGACTCTCTCATCGTGGAGGCAAGCCTGAAATCTATTATTTGCCTTGTGGGTGATAACCTTACAAGTATCAAGGAACTCTATTTTAATGATCAAAAGGCACAGTTGAATACCAGCTATATCACATCTCACACTATGATTGTTCAGATTCCTGATAATATACCTGAAGAAGTGAGTGATAAAATTTATATGGTGACTGCCGCGCAAGATACGGTAGAATATGGTTTCCATGTGATAGTTCCCAAGCCAATGATAGCTTCTATGTCGTGTGAATATGCCACCGCCGGAAGTGAAGTGACTCTTTATGGAAATTACTTCATTGATGATCCTAATGTACCGCTTACTGTAACTCTTCCTGATGGAAAGCAACTTACTACGTTTACAAAGCTCACTAATAGCACTATCACTTTCAGAATGCCCGAATGTGATACAGAGGGTTCTATTCGTGTAGCGTCTATTTATGGCGAGAGTACTTCTACGTTCCACTATCTTGATTCACGTGGTCTTATGTTCGACTTTGACGGAAAGACAGGTTTGAGCAATCACGGTTGGCACGAAAGAGAAATCAAGACGGATGAAACTTCACTTACAGGCAACTTTGTCCAGTTGGGTGACGGTACATCAAAAATGAGTGTGGATGGTGCTTGGAACGACGGTGTATTTGCATTCGAATATTGGTGTGGTTCGTGGGATGATCCGCAGAATGTAACATCGGGTGATGGTATTGCATTGCATAATCTGGTAGATTTTACAGATTTTGCTAATATGGCCTTGAAGTTTGAGATGTATATTCCTACGTCTAATCCGTGGAGTGCGGGTGCTATGCAAATTTGTTTTGCAGGCTATGACAAGGTGACACTGAGTGGTAATCCGATAGAAGGCTTTGATGGTGTTGTTGCAGGAGCCAATGCCAAGGTATTTAATGGAGAAGATGGTTTGGGGACATACGGTCGTGCGTTGTATCGTCCTTGGATGGATACCGGTTCTTACGATACCGGTGATAAATGGGTAACTGTAACCGTGCCTATTTCCAACTTTACTCTCGACCGTTTAGGAGCAGCGGCTGAAAGTGTTCCCAGTTCACCGGGAGATTTTGCCAGTCTGACATTCTTTGTTGTAGGCGGAGGAGTGAATGGTACAGAGTGTACGCCGATTATCAAGCTTGATAATATCCGTGCGGTTCCCAATAAATAACCTTTAAAGATACTATAGATATGAACAAGACATATAAACTTTCGGCACTTTGGATGATGTGCCTCATACTCTTGGGTTGCTTGTCATTTTCGGCCTGCGATGATGGAGATGAAGAAGATACTAACCAATATAAAGGTGGTATCAGTTTGAATGTGTTTGGTCCCAGTCCTGTAGCCCGTGGCGGTGAACTCCGCTTTCTGGGTAGCGGAATGGACAAGATACAATCTATATCTATTCCCGGATGCGGGGAGATTACTGATATAGAAGTAATCAGTGCGAATGAGATACGTGTAACCGTTCCTCAAACGGCTGAAGTGGGATATGTCACTCTGAAAACACCTACGGGAGAGATTACTACAAAGACTAAGATTACTTATACCGAGCCTATAGGCGTAGAGACGATTACACCTAATCCGGTGAAACCAGGCGAAGTACTTGTCATCAAGGGTGAATATCTGAATCTTATCAAAGAGGTAATCTTCTTTGAAGAGTTGCCAGTGGGTGAGGACGACTTCATAGCTCACTCACGCAAGGAAATCCAGGTGAAAGTTCCAATGGAAGCAAGAACCGGTGACGTGACTTTGGCCGATGCTTCTTCCGAGGATTCCGATGCTTTGCGTAATTTAATCCATGTGAAGGGACTTGTTGTTATTTTGCCTTCTGTAGAAGCACCGCTTGATCTGACAGCAAAGAAACCGGGTGATGAGATTGTAGTGAAGGGTAAAGACCTTGATTTGGTGAATATTGTGAAGATGCCGAATGGGGAAGAAGTGGAATTTGATTATGCCAAATCAGGGGAAGGTGAAGAAACTATCACATTTATATTACCAGAGAATGCAACGAATGGCGCTGTTGTGATGATTCCCGCTTCGGGTGTGGAAGTAGCTATTGCCAACATTGGCATGGCACTGCCCGAAAGAGTAGTAGCAACTCCGGCTAGCGGACTGCGTGGTGGTGACATGATTACATTGACGGGTATCAACATGGAACTGGTGACTACCGTTACATTCCCAGGTGTGGAAGAGGCTGTGGAACCTGCTGCGAAGAGTGCTACCGAGGTGGAAGTGGTGATGCCTGTCGCAGCTATCAGTGGTGAATTGTTATTGAATACGGCAAGTGGTACTTCTGTATCGGTGGCTATTACCACTCTAAAACCTGAATTCATGGCATTTGTCAATGATGCCGTTTCTTTGGGCAGTGATGTAACTATTCAGGGTAAAAATCTAGATTTAATAGCTAAGGTCGTTTATACCGGTGGAGCCGAAGTGGAAGTTACTCCAACCTCTACTACGGAGTTGACCATCGCTATGCCTACAATGGGTACTGAATCGGGTGTATTAACCTTGGTAATGAGCAATGGGGAGAGCGTTGAAACAACGATTCTTACTATCAATGCACCCGAATTTTGCTACATTCCGGTATTGCCGGGCGAAGATGAAGAACTGAAGGGTGGAGAGATATTTACCATTGCTGTGGAAAATGGCGACAAACTGACCGGTGTGGAAGTGGACGGAAAAGCTGTCCAGTTTATTATCAATGGCAATACACTTGTCATAGCTGTTCCGCAGATGGCCAATGCCAATACAAAGGTGAAGTTGATATCGGCCAATGGATCGATAGAATACGCCATCGCATTTGTTCCTGCCACCAACATCAAGAATGAAGTTTGGAAAGGTTTGGTCGACATAACTTGGAATGAGGGAGGCCGTGTCATCATCCCGGCTTCTGCCTTCAAGGATGTGCCTGCCGGTGCCCGAATGGTGTTGCATTATGCGCAAAAGATAGACGATTGGGGACAGGCTCAAATCAATTATGGTGATTTCTCCGGCATCAACTTTACAGAGGGTGAATTTAAGGTTAATGGAATGTTAGTCCCTACCGATATTTATGGCTGGACATTTTCCAATCGTTCTACGCCTTTGGTGTTGACACAAGAAATATTGAATAACATTCAGGCCAAACAGAAAGAGTGCGAAGGCATCAACGATGCGGGTATTATTATCCAGGGAGACAAATTGACATTCAGTAGCGTGACGCTGGAATGGGAAATCTCGCTTGAACAGGATTTGAAAAACTGTGTAGTGAGACAGGATGATCAATCTGTTTTGATGCCTTTCCCAATTGCTGTGACTTGGGATGACGCAGGTCGTTTTCGTATTTTGATTGATAAGGAACCTTCCATTAAGGACATGAAACTGGTTGCAGGAAAATCTGCTATTCATTTTTATGTAAGCGGAACAGGTCAGTTCCAAATCAATGATGCGAACTGGACAGCACTCACAACGATTGCTGAATGGAGCAATGCATCTGCCCGTGTTATGGAATTACTGCTTACTCAAGAAATGGTTGATTGCCTGAAAGGCGTGAGAGGGGACGGTTGGAGTTCCACAGGATTGCTGATTCAGGGAGATGGAATGACCATTAGTAAGATAACCATATTACCGTAATGTTTAAAGAATGAATATTATGAAAATGAATAAGATATGGGCTGCACTGTTTGTGGCAACAGCCTTTGGACTTGTATCCTGCACTGATACCGATGCACAATATACCATTCCCGAAGTGGAGGCATCTGTACTGGTGTCCACCACTCCGGAGGCGAATGCTGCCAAAGTGAAGAGAGGTGAAATCACCATTGAGGTGAAGTATGACAAGAACGTGTTCTTCGCCACAAAAGACTTGGATAAGATTTCGTTTACGGGTGGCACGCTGATTAGTGCTGATGTATATGGATCGAGCAATGTCTTGACATTGACTGTAAATGTCCCCGAACGCGAAACCTTATGTACACTCTCCATTCCTGAGGGTGTAGTGCTGGGACCGAATAAGATGCCTGCTCCGGCAGTATCTCTTCAGTTTACTACCATTGCTTTGGACAAAACACCGGTAATGGCTGTTTCTACCAATGCTGTGAAACTTTATGATTATCTGCTTGCTAATTATGACAAGAAAGTCCTTTCGGGTATGATGGCTAAAGAATCATGGAATACGGATATGGCTGAACGCGTGTATGAGTGGACCGGTAAATATCCGGCACTCAATACTTTTGACTACGGACATCTGGCATGGTCTTTGGCTGGCGCCAATTGGATAAACTATGGTGATATTACTCCGGTAAAGAATTGGGCTGATAACCATGGGATTGTATCATGCATGTGGCATTGGAATGTTCCTAAGTTCGCTCCTGTAGAAGAAAGTATTGCCGCTACTGTTTGGGAAGGAGAAAAATCGACGGGCAACTGGGCTGAAAGCATTGACCTTCGCAAGAGTGAAGGCTTCGATACTTCTGTATTTGATAATGCAAAAGCCGGAGACTACATCATTGTCAAAGTGAAAGATTTGGATGCCGCTGTCGGTTGGTGGCAAGGTTCCGTGAAGAATGCCTCTTGGACAGATTTAGTAACTGGGTCAGGTGTGGTGGAGTTAACTTCTGCTCAAACTTCCTATGCTGTCCGGCTGACTGAAGATGCCTTGAATGAGGTGAAAGAGAATGGTTTGGTTATCAGTGGATGCAACCATACGGTTACGGGCGTTTACATCGGTACACCTGCTACGGTTTATGACTTGGGGACGGATTATACTTATAAGCCTGATGAGACGACTTTCGATGCTGCCAACGCTACGGTGGAAGGCACTTGGGAAAACAAGGTTTTCACTTCGGATATGGCTGCCGTGGCCGGTTACCTGAAACTGCTGAAAGATGCTGGTATCCCTGTGTTGTGGCGTCCGTTCCACGAAGCTGCAGGCAAGTGGTTCTGGTGGGGAAAAGACGCTGCCAGCCATAAGGCTATGTGGATTGCTATGTTCAACTACTTCAAGGCTCAGGGATTGGACAACCTGATTTGGGTTTGGACTACTGAAACAGGTGATGAAGATTGGTACCCGGGCGATCAGTATGTAGATATTATCGGACGTGACATCTATTCGAAGGATGCGGAGACTTGCGCATCGCAATATGCGGCTATCTCGGCTACTTATGGTAACAAGATGATTACGCTGAGTGAATGTGGTACTGTGGGTAAGATTTCAGAGCAATGGGCCGCCGGTGCACGTTGGTCTTGGTTTATGCCGTGGTATGATGGCGAGGAAGAAGATGGGACTCCTATAGTACATGCCGATGAGGCTTGGTGGAAGGATGCTATGGAACAAAGTTATGTGATAACTCGTGACGAGGTGCCTTCTATGGAGTAATCGGTTGTTTGCTGAGATTTGATGAATAAAGAGGCTTTATCACAAGCTGGTGAAGTCTCTTTATTATAAATAAAAATAAGGCAGTAAAATGATAAAATTGTATCAGTATGTCTGTGACTAATCCGCTATCTTCGCAAAGAGAAAAAGTAGAGATATAAATATGAAAGACCTTAGATTAATAACGATTACATTGGCCATGATGACTTTTGTTGCATGTGGACCGATTCAGAGAACACGGCAGAGTGAAGATACTCCGGTGCGTACTCCCGAGACTGAGAACCTGCTTATCAATCTTAAAAAAGTATCAGCTCGCGGATTTATGTTCGGGCATCATGACGATACCAACTACGGTATAGGTTGGGAAGGCGACGAAGGACGTTCTGATGTGAAGAGCGTTTGTGGAGATTATCCCGCAGTTATAAGTTTTGACTTGGGACATATAGAACTGGGTGATACTATGAGTCTGGATAAAGTTCCGTTTACTAAAATAAGAAAGGAGATATTGAATCAGTATAAGAGGGGCGGAATGTCATCTTTAAGCTGGCATCTGCGCAATCCGCTGACGGGGGGAGACTCCTGGGATGTATCGGATACGACGGTGGTGAAATCTATCTTACCCGGTGGAGCCAATCATGAGAAGTTTACCGGTTGGGTAAGTAAAGTATCAGCTTTTATCAATTCTCTACAAACAGAAGAGGGGGTAAAGGTTCCGGTACTATTCCGTCCGTGGCACGAACATACAGGCAGTTGGTTCTGGTGGGGCGAAAAACTTTGTACTCCCGAAGAATACAAGGCGCTTTGGCATATAACGGTGGATATCCTTCGTAACGATGGTGTGGATAATGCACTTTATGCTTACTCGCCTGGTTCAGAACCTCAGGATACTGCACAATATCTGAAACGTTATCCCGGTGATGAACTTATTGATCTGATTGGCTTCGACACTTATCAATTCGAGCGTGATACGTACCTCGCCAATCTTGAAAAATCACTTGCCATTGTGGACAGCATCGGTAAAGCGCACAATAAAGTAATTGCCATTACCGAAACCGGATATGAAGGCATCCCTGATCCGAAGTGGTGGACGGAGACCCTGTTGCCGGGCATTGGAAATTATCCGATAGCTTACGTTCTGGTGTGGCGTAATGCCCGTGAGCGTATCACTCACTTTTATGCTCCCTATCCCGGACAGACCTCAGCAGAGGATTTCATGACATTCTATAATAACCCTAAGACACTTTTTGCGGCAGACATAAACTCTTTGTATAAATAAGAAAAAACAATCAATATGGAAACTTTTAATGAGAAGGTAACAAGACTCTTTCAGAAGCATGAGGCACTGATAACAAGAACGAACGAGCCGATAGAGGAAGGAAACGGCATATTTACGCGCTATAAATATCCTGTAGTGACGGCAGCGCACACACCGGTATTCTGGCGCTATGACCTGAATGAACAGACCAACCCTTATCTGATGGAGCGTATCGGCATGAATGCCGCACTCAACTCCGGTGCCATCAAGTGGAATGGCAAATACCTGATGGTGCTGCGCATGGAGGGGGCTGACCGTAAATCATTCTTTGCCGTGGCAGAGAGCCCCAACGGTGTGGATAACTTCCGTTTTTGGGATTATCCGGTCACTATGCCCGAGGATGTGATTCCGGCTACTAATATATATGATATGCGTCTTACAGCACACGAAGATGGTTGGATATACGGTATATTCTGTGCCGAACGCCATGATGATAATGCACCCGTGGGAGATCTATCTTCGGCTACGGCTACGGCAGGTATCGCCCGTACCAAGGATTTGAAGACATGGGAACGTTTGCCGGATCTGAAAACTAAGAGCCAGCAACGCAACGTAGTCCTTCATCCTGAATTTGTAGATGATAAATACGCGCTCTATACCCGTCCGCAAGATGGGTTTATTGATGCCGGAAGTGGTGGAGGCATCGGCTGGGCATTGGTAGATGATATGACTCATGCCGAGGTAAAAGAAGAGAAGATCATAGACTACCGTTATTATCATACTATTAAAGAGGTGAAGAACGGTGAAGGGCCTCATCCCATAAAGACTCCAAAAGGTTGGCTTCACCTGGCGCATGGGGTACGGGCCTGTGCTGCCGGACTGCGTTATGTGCTCTATATGTATATGACGGCTCTGGATGATCCTACGAAACTGATTGCTACTCCCGGTGGCTATTTCATGGCTCCCGAAGGAGAAGAACGGATTGGTGATGTGAGCAATGTACTCTTTACCAATGGCTGGATTGCCGATGAAGATGGTAAGGTATTCATCTACTATGCGTCTTCGGATACGCGGATGCATGTAGCTACCTCTACTGTAGATAAATTGGTAGATTATTGCATGAATACTCCGGTCGATGGTTTGTCTTCTTCCGCTTCCGTAGAGACTTTGAAGAAGCTTATCGACAAGAACCTGAAATTAAACATTAAATATTAGGTATGAAGCGCTATTTTTGTACTTTTATGCTCTTTTTTAATACCTGATACTTAATACCTCATACCTCATATTTCATACCTATGGCAACACTTAAAGAGAAAATTGGTTATGGCTTTGGTGATATGTCTTCCTCTATGTTCTGGAAGATATTCTCCTATTATCTGCCTATATTCTATTCTAATATATACGGGCTGAGCCTGGCGGACACAGGTGTCCTACTGTTAGTAACGCGCATTTGGGATGCGGTATCCGATCCGATGATGGGAATCATTGCCGACCGAACACATACGCGATGGGGAAAATACCGTCCTTATCTGCTGTGGATTTCTCTTCCGTTTGCTGTTTGCGGTATATTGATGTTTACCACGCCCGATTTTGGACCTACGGGGAAACTCGTCTGGGCCTACGTTACTTACATTCTGATGATGACGGTTTATACAGCTATCAATGTTCCTTATGGGGCTATGCTGGGAGTGATGACGGACGATTCGGATACGAAAACCGTGTTCTCTTCTTACCGGATGTTCTTTGCCTATGGTGGTAGTTTTATAGCCTTGTTTGCTTGGGAACCGCTTTGTACATGGTTCAGGGAGATGACTGGTTCAGTGACCGTCAGTTGGCAATATTCCATGATTGTGATTGCTGCATTGTGCTTTGTTGTGTTCTTGCTTTGCTTCAGTATGACGAGGGAATATGTAAAGAGTGTTTCTACAGTTTCTATCGGGAAGGACTTCAAGTCGTTGTTGTCCAATGTTCCCTGGTGGTTGCTGATAGGTGCGGCATTGTGTTCTAACTTGTTTAATACGGTGCGTGGTGCTACGGCTGCTTATTTCTTTAAAGATTATATAGGTGACAGTATCTTTTTAAACTTGGGTGACTTCACGATTTTGTTCTATGCCGGGTTATTCCTCGGAGTGGGTGAAGTTTCTAATATGATAGGGGTAGTACTGGCCGTTCCCCTTTCGCGTGGGTTGGGTAAGAAGTCTACCTATATTTTCACGATGGCGGCATTGGCGGTATTGAGTATCCTGTTCTTTTACCTGCCTTGCACACCGTTTGGTTTCTGGTTGATGTTGATAATGCAAATCATTATATCTATTTGTACGGGTATCGTTTCACCATTGATATGGAGTATGTATGCCGATGTTTCGGACTATGCCGAACTGAAGGACGGAACGGCTTCGACAGGACTTATATTTTCATCTTCATCTATGGCACAGAAGTTTGGCGGTGCGGCTGTGATGTGGATACTGGCGTCATTTGGCTACAATACGGCGGAAGGTGCCGTGCAGACAGCGGAAGCATTGACGGGACTGAACCTGCTAATGAGCTGGATACCTGCCGCTGTGGCTGTGGTGGCAATGATAGTCGTGTACTTCTATCCGTTGACAAAGAAGCGTGTGGAGGAAATTAACAAAGGACTGAAGAAAGTGCGAGCATCAGACTGAGGATTATACGATACGTATTTACCGATCCGCCAAATACGTATGCAGCGGTCTGCCAAATACGTATGCAGCGATCTGCCAAATACGTATGTGGTGGTCCACCAAATACCTATGTGTCGGTCTGCAAAATACTTGGAGTATAAGCTAACTAAAAAACTCATTGGCGAAATTCATTCATACCGGTACAGGAATGAATAAGACCCACCACAGATAACACAGATTGACACAGATTCTATTTTACTGATTATTAGATTAATAAATCTGTGTGAATCTGTGTAATCTGTGGTGAATTAATTCATAACCCTACAGAAATGAATCCCGCCAGAAGTTAAACTAAAAACAAAATTTTATGAACATCACGAATCTGCGAAAAGAGATGGAAGAAGAGTTAGTAGGCAACATTCTTCCTTTTTGGCTGAACAAGATGACAGACAAGGCGAACGGTGGCTTTTATGGCCGTATCTCGGGAACCGGAATCTTGATGCCGGAAACAGAAAAAGGTGCTGTATTGAATGCCCGTATTCTCTGGACTTTCTCGGCAGCCTACCGTTTGCTGAAGAAAGAAGAATACCTGTCTGCGGCAATGCGTGCCAAACGCTATGTGATAGATCATTTCTATGACAGGGAGTTCGGCGGCATTTACTGGTCGCTCGATTATAAAGGTCACCCATTGGATACAAAGAAACAAATCTATGCTATCGGCTTTGCCATCTATGGTCTGAGCGAATATCATCGTGCCACGGGTGATACCGAGGCTTTGGAATATGCCGTTCGTCTGTTTGAGGATATCGAGAAGTATAGCTTTGATTCTGTGAAGAATGGCTATTGCGAGGCTCTTGCCCGAGAATGGGGAGAGATTGCCGATATGCGTCTTAGCGATAAAGACGAGAACGAACGTAAGACAATGAACACCCATTTGCATATCTTGGAGCCCTATACTAATTTGTACCGTGTATGGAAAGATGATCGCCTCAAGAGGCAACTTCGCAATTTAATAGAATTATTCACGGATAAGATTCTTAATCCTAAGACAGGACATCTGGAATTGTTTTTCGATGACAATTGGCGGAGTAAGTATCGCATTGTTTCTTACGGACATGATATAGAAGCTTCCTGGCTGATACATGAAGCCGCTTTGATTCTGGATGATAAAACTTTACTGGAAAAGGTAGAACCTTTAGTTGAGTTTATTGCCGCCGCAGCTGATGAAGGACTGACACCTGACGGTGCCATGATTTATGAAACTTTTCTGGGTAAGCAGAAGACCGATACCGACCGTCATTGGTGGGTACAGGCAGAAAATGTGGTGGGACATGTCAATCTTTACCAATATTTTGAAGATGAAGTAGCATTGCAGAAAGCATTCCGTTGCTGGGACTTCATCAAGAAGCATTTGGTGGATTATGGGAATGGTGAGTGGCATTGGAGTGTGCGTGCCGACGGGACGGTGAATATTGAAGATGACAAGGCCGGATTTTGGAAATGCCCGTATCATAACGGACGTATGTGTATGGAGATAATGGAACGTTTTTCATAAAATGGTTTAGAGGTTAGAATGAGAAGATCGATTGGATTTTGTGTTGTGTTGTGGATAGGGATTGCGTTACAAGCGCAGTCCCTTTATCCTGATTTCAGTAAAATGAATTTCGGTTGTGATGGAAATAGCATCACGGCGGGTGAACAATGGTCGAAGACGGTGGTCGAGCTGCTTGGATTTTCCACCCATCATAATGTAGCGGTAGGTTCTGCAACCTGGGCCTGTCATTCCGATACACAGGATTATGGAAGTGCAGGTTTTGCAGGGATATCCGGTGGTTGGCGTCCCACAGAAGACAGCCATGAATTGCAGATGCGGCATAATAATGTTTCTAAGGTTCACATCCAGAAATTCATTGCTGAAGTGGAAAAGGGACAATATCCCGTTCCTGATGTCTTTGTCTTCTCTATGGGGACAAATGACAAGAACCTTGGTTCTGCCGAAGAGTCCTTGAAAGGTAAGACTCTTGCTGAAGTGGACGTTACCACTATGGCAGGTGGTGCCCGTTGGGCTATACAGACCATTCTGGAACATTATCCCAAATGTCGTGTTTTTGTTTGTACCCCTATTCAGACCGGTGATGTAACCCGCAATGAACGTAATCTGGAGAAGATTGCCATTCTGCGTGAAATCTGCCGTGCTCTTTCCGTACAACTGATAGATTGTTACTCCAATAGTGGTATAACCGAGAAATTCGAACAGCCTTCGGGCAGGGGACGCTATCTGCGCGATGGCTTACATCCCGATAAAGAAGGGCAGGAGTTGATGGGGCGTTATATTGCGAAAGAAATACGGAATAATTTCTTTTAGGTGCGGGTTGATTTCTTTCTGTAGGGTTATGAACTAAATGATAAATAATCTTTTAGACGCGGATGACACGGATGACGCGGATCTTTTTT
>ENA-OZYP01000198-OZYP01000198.1-human-gut-metagenome-genome-assembly--contig:-NODE-198-length-17325-cov-9.338854_pt1 | contig 17325 bp, 10 predicted proteins | sample MGYA00243634_ERZ654125 | MGnify/ENA primary metagenome ERZ654125 (study PRJEB26926, sample SAMN06165281) | human gut metagenome | biome: ENVO:00009003; feature: ENVO:2100002; material: ENVO:00002003... | reverse complement strand
TACGAGATTTCTGCCTGTCTCGTGGGCTCGGAGATGTGTATAAGAGACAGCCAAAATATAGTATCAGGTTTTACATGTCTATAAAATCTTCTAAAAAATACTTCATAGAATTTAGCTTTCTGTACATCAGATAATTTGTTTACATAATCTTCTAACAATCTTTTTTGCTTTACAAATGAGTTAGTTTCAGTAACAGGGAGTTTATTCAAGGTCGCAAAAAATGTCTCATTAATATTGGACATTAGTATTTTAGCAATATCATCATCAAAATACGGTAAGAATTCTATAATAGAAATGGCTTCTATCACATTCCGGGTATATTGTGTCCAGCCTATCTTAGTTTTTACAAGATTCAACAATGAGTCATTGTCCTGCATACGATTCCCATTTTTGATTATTCCGAAATATTCCCCCATATAAAGAGTATCATTGGGAATACTTTCTTCATAGCTTACGACGGTCATAATTCTTGGATCTATTAAAAAGGTTGAATCGCTATGTGAAAGCCTTGAATACAAATCCTGAAATTGCGCAATAAACATACCATCATAAGTAGTTAAAATATTGAGATCTTCGCCAAATTGGGCTATGAAACTGATATCGCAAGAAACGGCTATCGGCATGAGAGCTCCTTCTTGGCCATATATAAACCTTATTTTAGTAATGTCCTGAGATGTTAGACTATTACTAAATAGTAAAAAGACAAATGTGACTAAAATTAATTTCATGGTTCTGGCGTATAACTATTTCTAAATTCTTTGATTTTTTTTCTTAACTCTTCGGAACTTTTAGTGCTAAATTCTTTATTAGATATTACGGAACGAGTTACAACCCACTGACCATCAGCATGACTTTTTCTTCCAGGATGATTTGCGGGTAATTCACCATTTGCCTTAGCCGTTTTCAGTTCAGCTCCTTTTATAACGGAACGTTCTTCTGTAGTACCATATTTATTATCAATCTTACTGTCTACTCCTTTTTTATTATTAACCGCGTGTGCAGCTTCATGTTCAAGACCGGTAGCTGGTGACAAAATATTGCCATCATCCAACTTGAGACCAGCTGTAGGATTGAATCTTATAGCATTTGCATTTGGCAAGTACACATTATCATAACCCGTTTCTACAACTCCAATTCTCATCTTTTTATCAGTTGCAATTGCTTGCATATTTTCACCACCTCCATTCGCTACATTATAATTATATGCAGTTATAACATCTTTGACAAATGAATTTTGAGGAGCTTGGGCTGCATTTATTCCATTAAACATAAAGTATCTTTGTTTTCCGTTCTCATCTCCATACCAAATTACCATATCTGCTCCAGTTGGATCGATATATTTAATCGGATTATTTCCACAATACGTATACGGGCTCATTTCATAATACTTCTCTGTCAGTGGGTCTACTGCTGTAAACCTTCCCAGTGCCGGATCATACTGTCTCGCTCCGTAATCATACCAGTTCACCCCCTTCTTTGTATCCAGTTCCTTACCGTTATACTATAAGCCTGAACATTACCGTCTGCTGAAGCAAACGTGCCTCCGAAGGGATAGTAATGGTTTACTTCTTCTTTCTGTCCTGTTTGGTCTACAATCACACGGTTATTACCCTGGTGATCCTGCAAGTAGTAGTGATATTTCTTGTCAGACAACGTGATATATCCTGCATCGGTCAGCAAGAATTTCTGCATCCCATTTTCATAGACCACATTCCCGCAATAGTCAGTCGTAGTGGTAGTGTTACCTATTTTATGGACAGTACGGAGTTTCGTGCCGTTCAATGCATAAGTATAAGTAATGGTACTACCGTCCTTAAACGTGACCTTGCTTGGCAAATTTAAACAATTATACTGAATAATAGTATAGCCAAGATAAACATAGGCATTCTATGCCTTTAAATAATGCTTCATCATTTCGATTAAAAAAACTTTTTAAAGTATACATAATCGGAATGAATGAGCCATTTATTTGATAAAAGTCATAAAATTCTTCCTTTTTAAAAAGAAAATCATATTCTTTATGGAAATCCCTTTCTATTTCTATCAGATATAAAGAGCTCCTTTTTGTGTTGAATATCCTATAAGCCTTATATGAAAATTCTTTCCCATAAGATATTTGAATCCATTGAGTAATCTGCTTATTTTCCTCATAACTCAAATTATTTACTAAATCCAGTGAGGTTGTGGGATTATATGTTAAGCAATACGTTTTAGAACGTTGCAAATAATCAAAATCATTCATTTTGAAGATGTGAATCCAATTAGAAATATAGTAATAGTACCTTGCCTTTTCTTTTAATTCATACTTAGTTTCCGTTCCATCTTCGGGAGAGCAGGACAAAAGATCGTATATAGATAAAATAGCAGGAATATACGCAGATTTATCCCATTGAGTGAGATAAATAACTTTCAATATAGCAGAAGGTAGATAACTGTAATTATATAAGAAATAATCATTTTTCCACTTTATAGCAATCCCCCAAGGGGAGTGAGAAAGTTGAGAAGGAAAAGAAAATAAGTAAATATCTAATTTAATTCCTTTTGATATTATAGAATGAACAATAAAAAAAGTTGCCGTATCATAAGTCTTTTGTATACCTCTATCTATATATCCTAATTCTTGTGCATAATGTAGCACTTTCATGTTTAGTAATGAATCAGGTGTTATAGAGGCAAAATGCATCCTTTTCTGATTGATTTCTTCCTGTGAAAAAACAAAAATAGAAAATAACAAAAATATGAATAATAGATAGTTTCTCATTTTTATTGGCTTAAAATGCAGAGATACGGAATTTGGAAATATTTAAAAAGTCCATATCTCTGCTTGTTTATTAATGTTTTATTTTTTTTATATATTCAATTTCTTTAGATATAGGATTTCGTTCTCGTTTAGATTTATCAGGTTCGCCTACATAATTTGAATATTTATCTAAAGCATGTACGCTTTCATGAGTACCTGTAGCCCCCAAAACGTCGTCTAAAGTTATATTATTAAGTTGATCCATACTTAGATTTTCTCGATATCGATTAACAATTTCTCCTTTTGTAGCATAAGGAATGATATTAGCCATGTCTTCTATAGTCTCAGAATAAAGAGTTATTTCTGCTTTTGCAATATTGCCTTTTCCGTCACCTGTGACACGAGTTACTCCTAGTCGTCCAGGATTTTTATTATCTTTTGAACCTAATGTAATTGTAATAGGATAATCAGACTGCATCATTTCTTCGAGTTGACTTTGTCCAACGTCATTGTTCATCATGGCATTTCCTACAATTTTAACATCTGTTGTTGCATTGGAAGACCATTTATTATTTTGATAAGTAATAGCTTTCCCATTGGTATCTATAATAGAATCACCTCTTAAATCAATATTTCTAAGTGGGTTATTTCCTCCATACTGATATGGCGAGATTGAATAATATTTCTCTGCAAATCTATCTATCATTATGAACCTTCCTAATGCCGGATCATACTGTCTCGCCCCGTAATCATACCAGTTCAACCCCTTCTTTGTATCCAGTTCCTTACCGTTATACTTATAAGCCTGAACATTACCGTCTGCTGAAGCAAACGTGCCTCCGAAGGGATAGTAATGGTTTACTTCTTCTTTCTGTCCTGTTTGGTCTACAATCACACGGTTATTACCCTGGTGATCCTGCAAGTAGTAGTGATATTTCTTGTCAGACAACGTGATATATCCTGCATCGGTCAGCAAGAATTTCTGCATCCCATTTTCATAGACCACATTCCCGCAATAGTCAGTCGTAGTGGTAGTGTTACCTATTTTATGGACAGTACGGAGTTTCGTGCCGTTCAATGCATAAGTATAAGTAATGGTACTACCGTCCTTAAACGTGACCTTGCTTGGCAAATTTAAACAATTATACTGAATATCAGTAATATTCTTATTTAAATCTTTCGTCATATTTCCATTCTTATCATAAGCGTACTCATCGGCCTGCTTCACGGCATCCTTGAATTCAAAGCCACCATTATAAGCTGTAGCTGTGGCAGCATCGTCCGTACGCGTTAGCTTGTTACCGTCCAGCGTGAACGTCAGGTTGTCGATCAGGCCGTAAGAGGAAGCTCCTGTGCGACCATTACGCCGGAGTGAGGTTATATTACTTTGTTTATTATACGTATATGAAGTACTGTAATTCGTACTGGAAATACCGTTCCATAAATAATCAGCGGAGGTCAGTCGGGAAAGTCCGTCATATCTGAATCGGTATCCGTGTAATCCCGTATCATCCGAAGCCTTCCAACTCATGGCGGAGATATTGCCATTGTAGCAGGGTGTGTTTCCACCATATGACTCGTTGTAATACAAAGTCTGATTGAACAATGTACCGGTAGATTGGCTCTTGAGCCATGAGCGGATGTTATAGGTATAACTTGTTGTAAGAGCAGACATGCCATGCCGCTTGCAACTTTTTATACGTCCCAAGTCATCGTACGTATTTTCTATGAGTGTCACCTCACCATTTGTGTTTAATTTATGTTTTGACTTTGACAGGCGGCCCGCATGGTCGTACTCGTATGTACATACTTCCGTCTGTGTAGCCTTACCCGTGGCTGTATGAACATGCTGGCGCTTCAAAGGATCGCCTATGAAGTTATAGGTAACGTACTCCACTTCAGTTCCTCCCAAATGGTTCGTTGTCCGGCTTTGGATGATACGTCCGCGCTCGTCGTAATAGAAAGCGGCGTAATCATATCCGGTCACTCCGGTAGCGTCCACGCGTGCTGTAACCGTTCCTGTCAGCAATCCTTTGCTGCTTTCCGTGTAGCGGGTCCCGTAACCTGAAGGGGGTGTGGTGTAGTTCAGAGAGGTGGGTACCCCGTGCTTGCCGATGAAAGAGTAGTCATCGTAGTAGTTCACTGTATACACTACAGGAGTCGTCAACGTGATATTCTCGGGGATATAACCATGAAAGGCAGTGCCTGTATCATCACGTCGTGCTTTCACATTGATTTCCGATAACTGTAAATCCTCGTAAAAATAGGAGTTGTGACAAGTTCCCGTCACTACCGGACGACTAAATTCATCGGAAAGGGAAAAGCTCCATTCTCCGCGGGCACGTTGTTCGCCGTCTTGCGAGAAGACCTGATGGCTTCCACGGTCATAGATGTAATAGATAGCATCACGTTCCGGAAGTTTCTTGTAAATGTAGCGGTGCAGGAAGTCATAGCGGTAAGAATAACTGCTTTGCCTATTAGAAACTCCTTCAGGTTCTCCCGGTTTGGGGTAAGGAACGGAAGGTGGGTAAACACCCACCAGATCGTCGCGACTGTCATATTCATAATGAGTGAAATAGGGTTCGGAACCATCTATATGTCCCGCCAGGATTGTACGTCCCAATCCGTCTTTAAAATCATAAGCCTGATTTCCGTCTTCATCCGTAGTACAAACGCCCAATAAATCTCCGTAGGAAACCCAGCTGGAAAAATTGGGAAACGACTGAGGATTACGGGTAACATAGCGGTAGCTTACAGGGTGTTCTGCCCATGCCTCGCTTGCTCCATGTTCTGCAATCGGTCTGTTCAGAGGAGAGGCTTCGTAGGTGGTCTGCACATAGGGACGTGAATCACCGCTTGCCAACGAGCTTGCGCCGCTCTTCAGGGAGGAGATATTCATATAGCTGCCATTTCCTGTAGACTTGGCGGGAAGCCATGTTCGTAGCTTACGTCCCTGGTCGTCATATTCCTGTAGGGAGACGATATCTTTCTTGTCGGGGGTGATGCTGCGGTCTACTGTTTGTGAGGGACGGCCCAGGCCGTCATAGTATATCACCTGTTCACGGCAACCACTACGGTCGGCCGAGGTGTAAGTACGGGTACTAATGTAGTTCTGAGAAGTGCTTACCTGCGACATGCACAAGAGTTGGCACAATAAAAGTGAAAGTAATAGATATATTCGTTTCATAAGTGTGTACGGATTTTAGCTATTGGTTACGGTAATGATAGTCATATTCCTGCAAGACGCGTTTCTCGCTTTCCTGCATGATGTTGTTTTCGTAATAGTAATTTCTCTTCAGGCGTCCCAATTCATCGTACTCGTAATACAGGGTCTTTCCTGTAGGGTCGGTGACGGAGCTGACGCCTATTAACGGAAGATGCGTGAAAACAGTGACCTGCGCTTTTGAGAGGGACGTGTGTTTGCGCAAGGCTTTCAGTTTGGCTGCATCGGGAAGGGAATTCTGTGCCAGTGCAGAGGATGTCATGCCAAAAATGGAGGACACGGCGGCTTCTACCTGTGCCAGAGTGGCATTCTTGATCTCTGCAATAGGATATCGATCTCCATATCCCCATAGGTAGACCGTATGTAAGTTGTCTCTGGAGATTACTTCGCGGGGATTTCCATTAGGAGAGTAAGCGAGGATTTCGCTGTGGAATCTATTCGTTGCATAGCACTTTTGATAAAGTCGGGTGGGCAGTATTAATGTGTCTCCGCTCTGTGTGGGAAACTCTCCGAATTCACGTTCATAGCCATCGGAGTTACTTTGTTTTTTTGTCAGCACGGGAGCGATAATGTGTTTCTCTACCATTTTGCGGATTATATCCGTGGTAGTGCCGGTTTGTGACAATTTAGGATATTCCCAATTGGTTTCCTGTTGCAGCTTACCTGCAACGCGCTTTTTCTTTAGCATCCGGTTGCCGGAGAGATAGTTGTATTGCTCTGTTTCTGTAATACCTGTTTCCGATTCATCATAAATGGTTATGTCACGCTGGTAGAGGAGTGAGTGTCCGAGCAGTTGGTAGGTAAAAGTGTAGAAATCACCAAGGGTAGCGGTTTGGGGAACAAAAGATAAAGTTCCATATCGATTGGAATATTCCCAACCTTCCACTGATGCGCCACTGGGATGCCAAATGAGTGTTTCGCGTCGTTTCAGTTTATACTCCTGTCCGTCGCTCATATAGTCAGTTTGTTCTTTCAGCAAATTATAGCGATATTTCTCTCCCACATACGAAAGCACATTGTTGAAGTATTGCGGTTTCTCGAAAAAGGCTGTGTCATACTGCATTGCTTCGTAAATGTCATATTGATAAACGGTTTTTCCATTACAATTTTCGGGAGTATATGTAGTTGCTCCATCTTTCAGATAATAGACCGTGACTTCGGGATAGACCACTGCAGGACGGCCATTCAGTAACCGCTGAAAATTAAATGCGCTGAAAGTGCATTCCCATTCCCATTTAGCAGCAATGAGACCTGCTGATGGATCATAACTCATAAAGGGATTGTAATTGAAAGAACGATACTGTCCGGACGGATCAAGGCCGAGTACCATGTTTAGCACCGACATCGGAATAGGTTCTGATGATTGATAAGTCATATAGGTCTGAATAGTAGGATCTAAGGTTGGTTCACCTGCACCTGTATGAAAATAACGTCCTCCTATTCCACCATTTGCGTCATAATCAGTTTGCCCGTAGCAGTAGTGTTTGGAGTCACTTCGTACACCTTCTGCCGTATAATTGACGATTTCACGAATTCTGAAACCGGTAGCTTGGGTTTTGATACGTCTTTTTTTGTTGTGAATATAGTCACCGTCATAATCTGTAAACGTAAAGAACTCATGGTTCTCAAAGTGAAACTCTGTATAACCACCCGTCGGATAGGTTAGTTTGTTTAGCACACAATGAGCTTCTGCACTGCTCGGTGTTCGTGTATTGGCGTATGAATTGGAAATCCTCACTTTATCCAATGGAGACAGGTCATCTCCATCTTTGGGTACATCTACTACGTAAGTGGAAGAGGCAGCTCTGGATACATCGAAGCCGACAAAAAGATTCAGGCAGGCCACATTGTGAATATCGGAACGATAATTCAGGTTGCCCCAATGGTCTGTTCCTCCAAAGCTGGCGCTTGAAGATGTATATCCACATTGATAAATCTCGGATGTAATGCCATTGCCGCCAAGAAGTATGATTTTATCAAGAGTGCTGAAAGGCAATCCCCCCGATCCGTGATAGTGTAAAATTCCTTGATGTTGCTCCAGATTGATTTTCCGGATAAGCGTGCCGTTATCTCTGATGTTGATGGCTTTGGCATAGTTGTAATGCTCGCTGTCGCTGCCGTCTTGATAGTCGATGTTGATGGTTGTGCTGCCATAAGCTATGGAGGTTAAAAGTTTCATTTGATAGGCGTGCTGTTGCGTATAGGTTTGGAAAGTGACGTCAAACCTGTCCGGATCTCCATCCACTTCATAAATATGATGGAAACGTACCGCTGGTTCCACCTGTTGCCGTCCATAGTTGGAGCTGATACTCTTTCCATAGGCAAAAGTAATAAGCTCTGCGGAATGAGGTAGGCGGATTGAAGTCAGTTGCCAAGATACGTAGGCAGTACCATAAGGGGTAATGGTACATCCCGGTCCTGCAAAGGTAGTATCTGCGCCATCGAAAGAATATTCAATGCCTTGTTCGTCCACCACTTTAAAGGAATATATCTTACTGGCATCAGCCACGTGGGTTATCTTTACATCGCGTCCGCCTGAAACCACGTACTCGAGCTTGCCATCATACTTTATCCGGATGACAAAGTCGAAAGAACTGCCATCAGGCAGGGTGGCGGTAAAGAGGTCGTACTTTAAATTGAGTCTGTTCATGGTTGCTTCCGTAAAGTTACGGTAGGATTTACCAAACTGATCGGTATCCAGTTTGAAACCTGTAGTCTCATCGGGCATACATTCAATGCTTCGGGATATACAACTGCTTACAGATAATGCCCAACCATGGCCGAATACGTCGTAGTTATAACCTGGATGAAATGGTGTAGGATTATACTTCAGACTTAAAGGTAACTGATAGCCGTGGTGTTCGATATTGAACAAAGGGATGGAAATATCAGGCACTCCCATGGCTGGGTTCACTGCCACGTCTCCGTACATTTTGAAGGCCGCTGCCTGAGGAGAGGTCGGAACAGAAGGGGCAATGTATGGAAGCTCTGATCCTGCATGTGCCGCAAATGGAAAAAGTGTAGCGAAGAAAAATAGTATAAAAATGTATCGTTTCATATATCTTTGGGTTTTGTGATGATTAGAAAATGCGTTTTACTAAAGTCTTAATCATGTTGTTTTTTTTGTTTGAAATATTGATTTGAAATCCTGCAGATCCCAGACTTCGGAATCTGCAGGATTAAAAAAAATATGGGAATCTCGCTTTTATAGCGGCATTGCATTAGCTCCTATGACTCCCGCTATAGCTGATGCCACTGCGATAACCACTTTCAGGATCATATCCCATACTGATTTCTTGATTGCCATAATTCCACACCTCCTTTCGTAAGGGCACAATCCGCCCGGGTGGCGCTACAACGCACCACAATTAAGTTGATACTTTTCATGTTGAGTGAATGAATAGTTTAGTCAGAAAGGAAAGATCTGTTTAGCCCAGCGGGTTTTCGTCCAATCCTCCGTCGCCACCGTCGCTGTTTCCACCGCCGCTACCATTGCCGGAACCGGTCGGTTCCGGATTATAGAGGACACATTTCACGCCGGTTACCAATGACCGGGTGGCTACGGTGCGGTCCGAATTACGGGTGGAGGCTGGGGTGAAATGTATCTGCAACGAGGCCTGCGAGGCAGATACTTCCTCCTTATTCTTCACACCTTTACCCCTTGATTTCATGACAACCCGGAATGTGCCGAAGCCGTCCAGCGTCACCACTTCGGATGATTGCAGATGTCTGGTCAGTACGGTAACCAGGTTGTCGATAGAATTCTTCACGTCACCGGTGGAAAGGGAGGAATACTCCGCAATTTCCCGGGCGATCTTTTCGGTGTTTACAGAACCCACATAAATGGTGCGGGGATGGAATAGTTTGTTTCCGTCTTTGTTCTTCATTGTTGACTGAATAGTCTTGTAAAGTACTGGCATAATAATAAAGTTTTTGAGTGTTGATAATTTATTGTTTGTGTATTAAGCTTAACCACATTGCAAAGATACGGATGTTTTTATGATGGAAAGAATGATTTTTGCAAAAGCGTTCAAGAAAATGTTTATTGATGGAAAATAACATGAAACTATTGGTTTTGTTTTGTGTATATCAGTCGGTTGTCTCACGCTATTCCGCTACATCTGCCATTCTTTCCCCCCCCCAAAAAAAAAAACATCCCAATCCTTTTTTCTCATTCCCGACACAAACTCAGCAGATAACGTCCCGGCAAACGAATTTTTCCATGGCAGTTGCGCAGATCATAAAAGCCCTGCCACACCGGATGCCCGATGGCGCCAAAGTTGCTTTTGCAGACGATAGCGTACTGTTCGGCAGGTGGAATGGGATAGAGGCGAAGGTTGTAGATAAGGCCGTCAAAGTTGCGCTGTACCTTGTCCTGAGGTGGTTGCAGGCAGCCTACTTCCTCGGTAGTCCACTCCTTTCGCTTACCGCTTCGGCTGGTGGCTTTTGTATCGTTAGCCGCAACTCTTTCTCTGGAAAAATTTTCCTCCTTCTTTCCCTCCGCGGACTTCTGGTCCGCGTCTCCCTGAGTTCCTACTTCGGGGGAACTATTGAGGGGGGGATATTCTTTTGTATGCTGTGCTATGCTATTCTGTGCTATGCTATGTGTACCAAAGTACACATTTTGATTGTTCTCGGGGAAAAATGTTGCATTTACAGGGATAATTGCTGCATTTTCACCTTCATACAATTCTTTTTCTTCGGGGGTGTTCAAAACGGTTTCCGGATTTCTCTCTGATCCTTTTTCCGAATTTACAGCCGGATTTATTTCTCTATCCTTTCCTGAATTTATCTGCGGATTTTCCCCAGGGACTGTTTCCTGATTTGCCTTCGGACTTTTAGAAGTATCTTCTTCATGTTCCTTACCTTTACCGGACGATATCGCCGGAGTCTGTTCCTCAGGTGAAAGAAGGCAGTAACGTTCATCTATCAGCGAAATGTTGCGACGCTTGGTTGCGAAAAGAAACTGGCGCTGAATATCGGCTGAAGTCAGCAAGCCATATTCCCGGAAGAGCGTGGAGTCAAAAAGACCATACTCTGAGGCGAGAGTAATGACACGTTGCACGTAGGCTGCATCTTTTTCATATAGGTTGTCCGCCAGGTCTTCGTAGAAAAGAGCATCTGCCAGTGCATAATAACCTTCGTTAGTGTAGATGCTGCAAAGTGTTTCTACCAGTACGGTTACGGCGGCATCGCCTTCACTTTTCATAATCCGGCGTACAATGCGGTCGTGTATAAAATCGGTGCTTATGGGGAAATAATCAAGTCCCCGTTTTTTTATTCTGGACATGGTTTTTAGTGATTAGTTTTTAGTGATTAGTGATGAATTGTTGGTGATCCGTGAATTTGTGACCAGTGATCAGTAACCGTATTTTCAGATACAAGCTACTAACCACTGATCACTAAACTCTAATCACTCATTACCTCCTCCTTGAGTCTTCGCCGTTTTCGTGCTATGCTTTCGTTCACCACTTGTTTGGCGTGGCGAATGAGGGCTATCCGCACCTCCCTGTTTTTGACCAGAGTGATGACGAGATAGGCTTTTGGATGGTCAGGGATTGACGAATGAGGTTGTTGCTTCCGCCTCAGACGACTACTTTCTGCACGGCATTTCTTGCAATAGCAATCCCGGTATTGACTTTTTTGACTGACGTAAAAGGCTTCACAAGGAAGCTCCTGGTGGCATTTTCCACAAATGCGGGTTGGGTTTGATAATAATTGATTCATGATTCTGACTTTTAAAAGATTAATTAAAATATTTGTGTTGACAGGTATATTCAGATATGTAACGCTTGTGTTTCATGTATGTAACACTTGTATTCCACGTGTACGGAACTTGTGTTTCACGTCTGTAATGCTTGTGTGCTGCAAATTCAATGTTTATTCCAGTTCACATCACTGATGTGTCTTTATACAGGCGGAGCCCTACTTTCTAAAAGGTAATGTTGCTTTCTCATGATATTTATAGTTTTATTTTTGTAATTAAAACAAATAACTGTTTTTATTGCTACAAATATACTGTGAATTTCATATAGAAAACAAGCGGTTTTAGAAATTAATTTTAATAAGATGCGTAAGTGCGTATCAATGAGCGAATACCGCGTTCTTAATTCCTTACAATGAAAAAGCTTCCCAATCATCATCACCTGAATACGGGTGATGGCGATTGGGAAGCCAGGGAGAATTAAGCGATGCGGAATATGCGAATGGAAAAGTACGAATGGATTAGTATTCGTCGCTCAGGGAAATAACTTTTAATTGTTTTTTAAATGCAGGCTGCGGTAAATCGGTATAGACATTCACTTTCACAGAACCGCCGGGCAATATATCGAAGTAATTGTCGCTGAATGAACTGTCCACATCGCCGATGGTTATGAATACGGCACGGGCAAAGTTGTCGCTGTTGAGGGTCAGTTCGAAACCGCCTTCGATGGGCTCTATGCTCGAAGTGATAGCAGCTTTGGGATAGTTCACTTCTTTCTGTTTTACGAGGAAGTAGTTATTGGCATAACTGTTTTTCCCTTTGTCGGTCAGCAGGACGGCATGAACGAATACATCTTCTTTAGGTGTATTTTTTAAGGCTTCACCCAAAGGAACCGAGAACACCGTCTGGCTACTGTTGGCGTCTATCTTTATATTTCGTTTGTAACTGTTCACTTTCTCTCCTGTCAGTTTCATAACTTCTACCTGGAGCGTGCCGTTGCAGGATTTGAGGCGGTCGGAAACCACCTGGATGTTCAATACTTCGCCTTCGTCGGTGATGGGAGAAACGAGGATATCACGGTAAGCCTTGCGGGCAAAGTAATGCTGCGCTTTCCAGCGACCGTAGTAGTCGCGGCTTGCCCAGGAAGCCACGGGCCAGCAGTCGTTGTGTTGCCAGAAGAGCGTTCCCATGCAGTAGGGCATATCCCGGCGATGTGCCTCGATGGCTGTTTTGATGGCATCTCCTTGCAGCACGTGGTTCATGTAGAGGAAGGCTTCGAAGTTTTTGGGTTTGCGATATTCGTTCAGCAGATAAGTCTCAATCAGTTGGTTGGCGTGCATGCCTCCGCGCTGATGGGACATCATGACTTCCGAATAGATATCCCAGTCCTCTTCACAGGGAGCGTAGCGCTTCACGGATTCAAATTCGGGGAAGGATTGGAAGCCATATTCGCTGAAGAAACGGCTTCGTTCTTTGTTGTACGTCTCGATGGGCTTTTTACCATGCCACACATCCCAGTAGTGGCGGTCGCCGTTGTGGTCATCGCTGCCGCCGTCTTCACGGGCGAAGGGGGAAGAAGGCCAATAGAAGCTCTCGGGTGCGTATTCCTTCACAACTTCGGGAAGGGTGACGTAATACTGATCAGTGAACTGTTTCCAGATCTTCTTTTCATATTCCGGATTCTGCGCCTTGTATCGTTTCTGCCAGCCCCAGTTGAACCAGGCGTCATTACATTCGTTATTTCCGCACCAGAGGGCGATACAGGCATGGTTTCGCAGACGTTTCACATTGTCGATGGCTTCCTGGCGGATATTCTCCAGTAATTCCCCTTCAGCGGGGTAGAGGCTGCATGCAAACATGAAATCTTGCCAGACAAGGATGCCGTAGCGGTCGCAGAGTTCATAGAACAGGTCATTCTCATAAATGCCGCCGCCCCAGATGCGAAGCATGTTCATGTTGACATTGGCGGCGTCAAGGATTGTCTTTTCGTACAGTTCCGGTGTGACACGTGGCAGGAAGTTGTCTTGCGGAATGTAGTTGGCACCTTTGGCAAAGACGGGGACGCCGTTCAGTTCCACATAGAAAGTCTTTCCATCCTTGTCCGGGCGGTTGATGATCTTCAGCGAGCGGATACCCACTTTTGTGCTCTGAATGTCGGATGTTTCGTTATTGATGGTAAGTGCAGTACGGAAGTCATATAAATGCTGCTCACCCAGTCCGTTACTCCACCACAATCGGGGATTCCGGATGATAAACGGAAGGGAAATCTTATTGTTTCCTTTGTGGAGGGAAACGGTTTTGCCTGCCATTACTTTGCCGGAAGCGGCATCAGTCACCGTAAGGGTGGCTTCGTCTATTTCCTTGTCCGATTGAACTTCTATTTCTCCCACGATGGATGCACGGCTTTTACTGACTTCCTGTTGACGGATGAAGACATCGCTGAGTCGGGCGTCGTCCCATGCTTCAATGTATACAGGACGCCAAATGCCGGAGGTCACTAAGCGAGGTCCCCAGTCCCAGCCGTAATGATAACCGGCTTTGCGGGCAAATACGCTGACTTTCTTGTCGAATACCCCACCGTTTTCGGACTGGTCGTTACTGGCTTCGTAATGGTAGGGCAGTGCATCCCATTTGGGGATGTCCACCTTGATGGGAGAATGGAAATAGATTTTCAGGATATTTTCTCCGGGTTTCAGTTCCGCCTTTATGTCTGTTTTCCATTCACGGAACATGTTGTTGGTCTCCAGTATTTTCTTTTCGTTCAGATATACGTCTGCATAAGTGTCGAGTCCTTTGAATACGAGGTCTATATTCTGCCTCTCCATTATTTCGGGAGTCAGTTGGAAGGAGGTCTGGTAGATCCAGTCTTCCTTATCTATCCACTGCATACCGCGTTCGTTGAGGCGGAAGAAGGGATCTTCGATGATCTTGTTGTTTATTAAGTCGGTGTGCACCACTCCGGGAACGGTGGCGGGATACCAGTTGCTTAGCCGGGCTTGTTTGAATTGCCAGCCTTCGTTCAACTCTTTCCGGAGAGGAACGGCTATTAGCAGGGCGCTGCACAAGAGTGATGAGGTCAGTAGTGACGCTCGCTTCATGTTCAAATTCGGTTTTTTCATGACTGTTAGTTATTGAGTTATGTTGAATGTCGCTTTTAATCCTTCCCGGCTGTTGCCTCCTATCCACAAATCAAACTTTCCGGGCTCTACACAATAGTCCATCGCATAGTTCCAGAAGGATAACTGCTTTACCGGTAGCTCCATCCGTATGTGCCGTGTCTCTCCGGCTTTCAGATGAATACGCTCAAAAGCAGCCAGTTCCTTTACCGGCCGGGTTACGGATGCTGCCAGGTCGCGGAAATAGAGTTGCGCTATTTCGGTACCGTCCGTTCTGCCGGTATTAGTTAGGTCAAAGGTAATGATAATTACTTCATTCCGGGTATATTGAGTGGAGGATAATTGCAGATTACTGTATGCAAATGTTGTATAGGATAAGCCATATCCGAATGGGAATAGGGGATCTTTGCCTGCATCCAGGTAGAAAGAGGTGTTCCCCAAAGAAGTTTGTTCGGCACCCACAGGGATGGTAAAGATATTCTTTTCACTTCCGCTTGCCGGGCGTCCGGTGCTGGTGTGGTTGTAGTAAATGGGGATTTGTCCGGTTTCCTTTGGGAAGGTTACGGGTAATTTGCCGGAAGGCACAACCTTGCCGAAAAGAAGGTTTGCCAATGCGGGACCGCCCATTGTTCCGGGATGGAAAGCATAGAGCAGTGCATCCGAGATATTCACTTCCCGTCCGATGGTAAGCGGTCGCCCTGCCATGACTACTGTAACCAGCGGTTTTCCCGTTTCGGACAAACGGTGCAGTAACCCGGATTGCGCCCCTTGCAAATTCAGGTTGGCAAGGCAATGCGCCTCACCGGAAAGTATGGCTTCTTCGCCTACGAAAGCAAGAATAAGATCCGCTTCCCGGGCTAATTCCACTACTTTATTGAATTGGCTGGTGACCGTATCGCGTGAATAGTTCAATCCCGGGGCATATAGCACTTTGATGCTGTCGCCACTTATCCGATGCAATGCTTGTAGAGGCGTTTGCGAGTATGAGGCATCACCGTCAAACACCCAGGTGCCTAATTGCTCATGGGGTGCGTCCGCCAATGGTCCGGTTACGAGAATTGTCTTTATGTTGCTCTGAATGGGTAAAGTTCCCCTTTCGTTCTTTAATAAAACAGCCGATTGTTCGGCCGCTGTCTGCGCCGCTTCCAGGAAATCGGGGCGATAGAATGTCTCTTTTCTTTGGTCGGCAATGTATGGATGTTCGAATAATCCCAACCGGAATTTTAATCGCAGAATGTTTCTTACCGCATTGTCGATGGTTTCCATGGAAACTTTTCCCTCTTTTATCAATTGAGGGAGATGCTTGATATAGGTTTCGCTCACCATCTCTATATCGGTCCCTGCATTTGTGGCTTTCAGTGCCGCTTCCTTCTCGTCCTCGCAGAATCCGTGGCGGATCATTTCGGAGACGGATGCCCAGTCCGATACTACCGTGCCCCGGTAATTCCACTCATTGCGGAGCACATCCTTCAACAGGAAAGGATTGGCTGAAGAGGGGATACCATCATTATCGTTGAATGCCGTCATCAGGGTGGCTGCTCCGGCATTGACGGCTGCTTCAAAAGGGCGGAGATAAAGGTTGCGGAATTGGCGTTCGGTGATGTAGGTAGAGTTGTAATCTCTGCCTCCTTCCGAAGCACCATATCCGGCAAAGTGTTTGGCGCAGGCAGCAATGGAGGTCGGGTGGTTTAGGCTACTCCCCTGAAAACCTTTTATCGCTGCAACGCCCATTTGAGAGACGAGAAGCGGGTCTTCTCCGAATCCTTCGGCTATACGTCCCCAGCGAGGATCATGAGTGATATCTATCATGGGGGCGAATGTCCATCTTATTCCTGCAGCGGAAGCTTCGGTCGCGGCAATCCGGGCACCGGTTTCCGCAATCTCCGGATTGAAACTGGCGGCTTGCCCCAAAGGTATAGGGAAGATGGTTTTGAATCCGTGTATCACGTCTCTGGCGTTGATAAGCGGAATACCGAGGCGGGAGTCTTCTACGGCAATGCGTTGTACTTCATTGAAGATGTTTGGGTCGGTTATGCTCATCACGGAGCCTACTCTGCCCTTGCGTGTTTCAGTTTTAAGGTATGGGAAGTTCTCACAGTGCAATTGGTTCATTTGCCCTATCTTCTCTTCCAGTGTCATCTTTTCGAGGAGTGCCTCGATACGCTTTTCTGTCTCCTTATCCGGTTTGTAATCAGTGGAATAACAGACGTACGGATGAAGTAAAAGTAAGACTGAAGTTACATAATAAAGGATGTGTCTGAACATATCGGTATGTACGTTTAAAGGTTTTATTATTCTGTGTGCAAATGTACAGAACATGCCTTTTCCGATATGATTAGATTTTGCTGTTTAATGATACTATTTTGAAGAGGAGGATTCTGCTGGGATATGCGGGTATTTACCAATCACTACAGACTCGCACAGGTTAAAAGCTGATAAACTTATTGGTGGAATAAATTCCTTTTGGTACAGTAATGAGCTAAATGTTGATAATGATTTAGGCGCGGATTACGCGGATTACACGGATTAATGGCTGCGCTAT
>ENA-OZYP01000125-OZYP01000125.1-human-gut-metagenome-genome-assembly--contig:-NODE-125-length-21017-cov-8.810037_pt1 | contig 21017 bp, 10 predicted proteins | sample MGYA00243634_ERZ654125 | MGnify/ENA primary metagenome ERZ654125 (study PRJEB26926, sample SAMN06165281) | human gut metagenome | biome: ENVO:00009003; feature: ENVO:2100002; material: ENVO:00002003... | reverse complement strand
ATTAGATTTAAGGTTAACAAAGGTTGGAGTACAGCGGTACTCCTTTTTTTATGTCTATGCCTAGTCTCTCTTTTCAATGAAATCGTAACACCCTTCCACACTTTCGTATTCCTTTATTCATCGGCTTTAGCGGGTGGAAGGGGATATCCTATACATTATATATCGTGCTAATATAATACATTATATAGTCTTGCATAGTAAGCATTCGGCATCGGATGATTGCTATAACAAAAACAATGTAGGGTATATCCTTATGTTGTTTTTATTGTATATCTCTTGTTTGTACCCTTTCACTTGCTAAAGCTGATGAATAAAGGAATACGAATGTGTGAAAAGGGGAGAAATTTATAATGCGGATGGATATGTTACATCATTGAAGGTATATGTAACATATATGCGAAAGTATGTAATACCAGTATAAATACGTGTAGCGTAATGATGTGGCTTGTCTTTGGGAATTGGGTACATTTGCAATGATAAATATTATATGAGAGGTATTATGAGAGATTTATTCGGATTCGAATGCCAGAATTGAAGTATGTAACATAAGATTGAATTAGTTGATATAGGGAAAAGGTAAAATAGAACTATGGGTTTTCAGTGAATAGGTTTACCAAATTAGGTTAGTTAATTATTTTAGGTCTATGAGGTTGTATTTGTGAAAATACAGCCTCATTTTGTTAATGGTAGTATGGAGGGATTCTTGAGCTGGGTCTAGGGCTAGTCAGAGCCGTTTTTTGAGTGGATGTTACATCAATGTAAGTTTATGTAACATGAAAAGATGGGATGTAACATTGACCGTAGCAAATGGGAACACGAAGATTCGAAAAGTACTTTGTAATGAACTATCTTTGTACAAAACGAAGGTTAATTAAAAAGTATCTTACCATGAAAACAAGAATTAGTTGGATTTTTTATTGTTTAGTAAGTTTCATGTTACTTCCCTCTTTGTCGGCGGCAGAGCGTTTTGTGACAAATGAGAGTAATGGTTTTACCTGGATACAGCAAGGAAAGGCGTATCCGATACTGGTAGACTCGCAGGAAGATAAAGGTGTACTGAGGGCTGTTGCCAATTTGCAGACAGATGCAGGTAAAGTGACAGGCGCTACTCCGGAAATTATTCATTCCCCATCCGGTAACCGTATGCTGATTGTCGGTTCTGTTGAAAATAGTTCCTGGATCAAACAGCTGGTGCAGGCAGGAAAGATCCCAGCTGCAGATTTGAAAGGGAAACGTGAGAAGTACATTCTTCAGACGGTGAAGCAGCCCGTGGAAGGAGTAGAAGAGGCAATTGTCATTGCTGGTAGTGACAAGCGGGGAACTATTTACGGTATTTACGAGCTTTCCCGGCAGATGGGTGTCTCTCCCTGGTATTTCTGGGCAGATGTTCCGGTGGAGAAGCATGATATTATATCTATTAAAGAAGGTGTATATACCGATGGTGAACCGGCAGTGAAGTACCGCGGTATTTTCCTGAATGATGAATGGCCCAGCTTAGGCGGCTGGGCGTCTGCTACCTTTGGTGGGTTCAATAGTAAGTTCTACGAAACGGTGTTCGAACTGGTGCTTCGCCTCAAAGGAAATTTTATGTGGCCTGCCATGTGGAACAGTGCTTTCTACGATGATGACCCGATGAACGGTCCGTTGGCCAACGAGATGGGAATTGTGATGAGTACTTCCCATCATGAACCGATGGGACAGGCTCAAAAAGACTGGAAACGTCGTGGAAAAGGAGAGTGGAATTACACTACGAACGGTGCCGTGTTGCGCGACTTCTGGCAGCAGGGGATGGAACGCTGCAAGGATTGGGAAGCGGTGATCACCCTTGCCATGCGTGGCGACGGCGATGAACCGATGAGCGAAGATGCCAATATCTCCTTGTTGCAGAATATCGTGAAAGATCAGCGGAAAATCATAGAGAAGGTAACCGGTAAGAAGGCTAAAGAAACTCCGCAGGTATGGGCGCTTTATAAGGAAGTGCAGGATTATTATGATAAAGGTATGCGAGTGCCCGACGATGTAACGCTGCTGCTCTGTGATGATAACTGGGGCAATGTACGTAAATTGCCCGACTTGAAAGCGAAGCCTCGTAAAGGTGGTTACGGCATGTATTATCATTTCGACTATGTAGGGGCTCCCCGTAACTCCAAATGGATAAATATTACTCAGATACAACGCACGTGGGAGCAGATGATGCTGACCTATGACTATGGCGTGCGCGAATTGTGGGTGGTGAACGTAGGTGACTTGAAGCCGATGGAATATCCTATCACTTTCTTTTTAGATATGGCCTGGGAACCGAAACGTTTCAATGAAAATAATCTGTTTCAGCATACGGTGGATTTCTGTCGTCAGCAATTTGGCGGATACTATGCCGAAGAAGCGGCTCGTCTGATCGACACTTATACTAAATACAACCGTAGGGTTACTCCGGAAATGTTGAATGATCGGACTTACAGCCTGGAAAATTATAACGAATGGCAAAGTGTAAAAGATGAATACGCTGCATTGTGTCTGGATGCCTTGAAACTTTATTATCTGATGCCTGCCGAATACCGGGATGCTTTCGACCAACTGGTACTTTTCCCGATACAGGCATGTTCCAACTTATATGATATGTACTATGCTGTGGCAATGAACCGTAAACTGGCAGAGGCCAATGATGTGAAAGCCAATAAATGGGCGGATAAGGTACGTGCTTGTTTCGAGCGCGACTCCGTGCTGACTTATCATTATAATCATGTAATGAGTGGGGGCAAATGGAATCATATCATGGATCAGACTCACATCGGATATAGATCCTGGAATGATCCGAAGCGCAATATAATGCCTAAAGTGACCTTTGTACCCGAGCCCCGTATAGCTCCTGTACCACCTGTGTTTGTAGAAAAGGATGGATATATATCTATTGAAGCAGAACATTATACCCGTTCAGCAAATGGTACATCTGCTGATTGGATTACGATCCCTAATCTGGGACGTACCTTGTCAGCCGTCACTACTTTGCCTTCCACAGCTACTCCGAGCGAAGATATGTATCTGGAATATGATTTTGAAACGGAGAAGAGTGGTGAAGCAACAGTTATCGTACGTTTCTCTTCGACATTGAATTTCAATGATTATAAAGGACTGCGATATGCGGTTTCACTGGATGGGGGTGACGAACAGATAGTCAACATCAACGGTGATTATAAAGGTGAACTTGGCAGATTGCAGGCGGAGCATATCATCACTACCCAAACGAAACATTTGCTTGATAAGAAAGAAAAGCATACCTTGCGCATCCGTCCGCTTGATCCGGCACTTGTCATGCAGAAGATAATGATTGACTTCGGAGGTTTGAAACCTTCTTTCCTGGGAGCGCCGGAGAGTTCTGTGAGAAGGGAATGTTTTTAAGGAACTCCCATAACTCCTAAAAAAAAGATTATGAAATACAGATTTGCTTTATTGATAGTACTGGCCTGCATCTGTTCTGTGTTGGCTGAGGCTAAAGTGAAACTCCCATCCGTTCTTTCGGATGGGATGGTATTGCAACGTGAACGTCCCATAAAAATATGGGGAACGGCTGATCCGGGTGAGAATGTGGTTGTCACGTTCAAGAAGAAGAAATATACGGCAGTAGCCGATGAAAATGGCAAATGGCTGGTAACACTTCCTGCAATGAAGGCCGGTGGCCCTTATGAGCTGACAGTGAACGAAATGACAGTGAAGGATATCCTGATAGGAGATGTATGGTTGTGCTCGGGACAGTCGAATATGGAACTAACGGTGGCGCGTGTAGCGGATATGTTCGGTAGAGAGACGGCTACTTACGAGAATTCAATGGTCCGCTATGTCAAGACTCCCTATGGTAATGATTTGCATGGTCCCAAAGAAGACATATCCCAAATGAACTGGACAGCGTTGAATCCGCAGGTTGCCCAGTCTTATGCCGCATTGCCTTACTTTTTTGCAATAGAGATGTATAATGAGACGAAAGTTCCTGTCGGCATTATCAATTCCAGTTGGGGAGGAAGTTCCATTGAAGCTTGGATGAGTGAAGATGCGCTTCAGGCATTTCCGAAGAACCTGCGCGAGCGGGATATCTATAACTCCGACGAATACAAGGCCTTGATGAATAAAGCGGGAGGAATGATGTCGAGATTCTGGAGCCTCTCTTTATATAAAGGTGATGAAGGCCTTCATGCTCCGGTTAAATGGTATGAACCGGAATTGAATGATTTCGACTGGGAGGAGGTGAATATGTTTTCTTATCAGTTGGGCAGCAAGGATGGTTATCCGGTAAGCGGATCGCACTGGTTCCGGCAGAACATTCGCCTTACAGCCGAGCAGGCTGATAAAGATGCCATATTGCGTTTAGGCTGTATGGTAAATGCGGACTCTGTGTATGTGAATGGTGTTTTTGTAGGCACTACTTCTTATCAATATCCGCCGCGCATTTATAAAGTTCCTGCATCGGTGTTGAAAGCGGGAGAGAATCTGGTTACGGTACGTCTTATTAATTCCGGTGGTCGTCCCAGTTTTGTAAAAGGTAAACCCTATTGCATGGCGATAGATGGGGATACGGTTCGCTTGTCCGAGCAGTGGAAGTATAGGCTGGGTTGTGAAATGCCTGCCGGAAGAGGAGGTGTATCTTTTCAGAACATTCCGACCGGTATGTATAATTCCATGATTTCTCCTTTGCGGAATCTTACTTTTAAGGGAGCTTTGTGGTATCAGGGCGAATCGAATGCAGGACGTCCGGGTGAATATGAAGCTTTATTGACTGCCATGCTCAAAGACTGGCGGGTGAAATTTGCAGATGAAGACTTGCCATTCTTTATAATGCAGCTACCCAATTTTATGCAGACGCATCAGCAGCCTGTAGAAAGTGGTTGGGCAGGTATGCGTGAAGCACAGCGGCAGGTGACGTTGAAGTTACCTAATACCTCTTTGGTTGTGGCAATAGACTTAGGAGAGTGGAATGATATTCATCCGCTGAATAAGAAGGAACTGGCAAGGAGAGTGGCGCTTCAGGTCAAGAAGAAAGTATACGGGCACAAAGATATAGTTCATAGTGGTCCGCTGTGCACTGCCGCCGCTATTGAGGGAGGAAAGGTCATTCTATCTTTTGAGGCGGGAACGGATGATTTAATGCCTGTAGCTCAACTTAAAGGTTTTGCATTGGCGGGAACGGACGGACGTTATAAATGGGCTGAGGCGACCGTGGAAGGCAATAAAGTGATAGTCTGGAGTGAAGGGATTGCTCAGCCCACAAAGGTTCGCTATGCTTGGGATGATAATCCGCAAGAGGCTAATTTGAAGAATAAGGCGGGACTTCCGGCTTCGCCGTTTCAAATGGATGTTCCATGATTCCCTAAACTTGATTGACTGAGAAACACCGGAATTTACGCGCCCGGTGCAATATGACAATAAGATAGTGAAACAGATGTATTTCGTTGCAATACATCTGTTTTTTTTATTATTAATAACAAAGGTCCCAATCAGAAAGTTACTTCCAGAAGGATAAAACCTTGTTTTATCTGATTCATATCATCTATTGTTATGTTACAGATGGTCTATTCTGCTCCATTACATGATCTACTCTAATCAATCAGATCATCTATTCTCCCTAAACGGATGATATAATTTGAGAAATGGCTACACCTTTTGCCCCATAAGGCTACACCATCCTTGTCAAAAGGTGACACCATCACCCCAAAAGGGTGTAGCCCTTCTGAAAAACAGGTAATATTCTTCTATTTCAAAGAAGATAAGTGGCGGAATCAAATAATCATATTTGAAGAAAATACGATCAAAGCGCAATTAATAAGAACGAAATAAGAAGGAATCTCTTTCTAAAATGCGCTTCCTTTTACCATTACGGATCATACTGCATTCGCCTAACAGGTAATCCTTGCTTTTTTTGCATCACGGCAACTAAATGGTACGAAAGAAAGCAACCTCAGACATCACGATTTACATTTTGTCATATTACTCATTCCGCTCAAGCTACTCATTTTGCTCAAATTACGTAAGTAGCCTGAAAGGTTTTCCCTTTACTCTATCTTTATCTGTCAGCATATTTTCGCTTGTTTATATTCATTTCCGAAAGATATGTCCATCCCCTGTCTGATCTTGATAGAAAATAATCAAAAAGGCTTAAAAGTGTTAATGGATGTATTGCCGCGATAAATGAATGAAAGTCATTTTTTAGCTTTAACAAGTGGGTTACATATTTTTTGTGATACGTTACCACACTGTTTTCTTTTGCATTTCTCTTGTAATTTTTGGTTCATTATTATCTTGTTTTTCTCTTTCAAAAGTGACTTCTCAAGCTCTCTTTTATCTTTAAAAAAAAGGTTCTCAATGTTCTTTGTAATTAGTTGATTTATAGTTGTATGTAATGTTTTACGAAATGCAATCAAAAAAGAATGTAACATTGAAAAGAAAGATGTAATGCCATCAAAAAAACGTGTAGCATGATCGTGTCCACTGTTACATTTCTGATGCATACATTTGCCGCTGTGAAAAAGCATGCTATAATGTTTGGAGAGATACGTATGGAAAACTCTTTTCTTTCCTCCTATAGCTTGAAACGCTAATTTATGTAATAATAGTAATATGATTATTAACCGTTGAATTATTAATCTTAAAAGACTAATTGATTATGAAATGCAAGTATGATGACAGTTAAAGCTATCCATAATAGCTAATGGAAAAAAGAGAATGTAGTTTTTAATATCTTAAACTAATGGTAATGAAAAATGTAACAAAAAAAATCCAAAAGATCCCTTACCTACTGGTTTTGTTGCTATTAAGTTGCTTGCCAACTTTAGCGCAAAATGGGGTAACGGTAAAAGGAACAGTTGTTGATGGCACTGGAGAAACTGTAATTGGTGCTTCCATCGTTGTGAAAGGCAACACTTCAATAGGTACTATATCAGATATAGATGGAAATTTTACGTTGGCTGTTCCTAATGACAATGTAACCCTTGTTGTTTCATTTATCGGTATGAAATCACAAGAGGTGAAAGCGACGGCTCAGAAGCCGATAAAAGTTATATTGGAAGATGATAGCCAACAACTGGAAGAAGTAGTAGTTGTAGGTTTTGGTCAGCAGAAGAAGGCCTCGGTTGTAGGTGCCATTGCACAGACCAATTCCAAAACCTTGGAACGTACAGGTGGTGTGACAAGTTTGGGACAGGCCCTGACTGGTAATCTTCCTGGTGTAGTAACCATGACTGATACAGGTAAACCGGGTGATGAAGATCCGAAGATTACTATTCGTGGTGTGACATCATGGAACTCAAGTGATCCGCTTGTGTTGGTGGATGGTGTAGAACGTCCTATGTCTTCAGTGGATATCAGTTCTGTGGCATCTATTTCCGTCTTGAAAGATGCATCGGCAACAGCTGTATTTGGTGTGCGTGGTGCCAATGGTGTAATTTTGATTACTACTAAACGTGGTGAAGAAGGTAAGGCAGTGATTAATATCAATGCCAGCACGACGCTGAAAACTTACTCTAAATTGCCTGACATGATGGATGCGTATGATGCGCTTTCACTCCGTAATCAAGTTATAGAAAATGAATTGGCTTATCACCCGGATTCATGGAGTTATTATCTGACTCAGGATCGTTTGTACAAGTATCGTCATCCGGCTAATCTGGCTGAGGCAGAACGTTATCCTAATATAAATTGGGTAGATTATCTGTTGAAAGATGTCGCTACATCCTATAATGCCAACGTGAACATTAGTGGTGGTACGAAGTTTGTGAAGTATTTTGCTTCTGCTGACTTTGCACATGAGGGGGATATATATAAGAAAGTAACCAACGTGAAAGGTTACGATCCGGGTTTCAGCTATGATCGTATAAACGTACGCAGTAACCTTGACTTCAATCTTACCAAGACTACCAAATTGCATCTGAATCTGTCTGGTTCTCATGCAGTAAAGAAAGCCACGCAGGGGCAGTATGAAAATTTGGTATGGAGTGCTTTCTATGGCATTGCGCCCGATTCTTTTATGCCTGTATATAGCGATGGTACTTTCGGATATTACAAACCTAATGAGACTCAGGATGCTACTAATAGTTATGAAGACCTTAGTGTTAACGGTATCGGCTATACCACCGACGACCGTTTGAATACTGACTTTACCCTCGAACAGGATCTTGGTTTCCTGCTTAAGGGATTGAACGTACAGGCTAAGCTGGCTTTTGATAATGCTTTTCGTGAAACAGGCCGTGGTGTGGATGATACAACTGACTGGGAAAAGGAAGCTCACAAATGGATTGATCCTGAGACCGGTAAGGAGTATACCAACACCAGTACAGATGCATTATATAAATTTGACTTCAAGAATAACAATGCTTGGAAAACGGGTGCGGGCTCTGTTAATAATGGTGAAACATACCGTCGTATGGACTATTCCGTACAGTTGAACTATTCTAACAAATTTGGTGATCATACAGTAGGTGCCATGGGCAACTTCTCTCGCGAACAATATGCAAAAGGTAGCGAACAGCCTTTCCGTCGTGAAAACTGGGTATTCCGTGCGACTTACGACTATGCCAGTCGCTATATGGTGGAGTATAACGGTGCTTACAACGGTTCTGACCTTTATTCTTCGGAAAATCGTTTCGCTTTCTTCAATTCCGGCGCTGTCGGATGGATGGTTTCGGAAGAACCTTTGGTGAAGAAACTTAACCTGAAGTGGTTGGATATGTTGAAACTCCGTGCATCTTACGGTCAGATTGGTCAAGATGGCTTACGGATAGGAAATTACGATTATCGTTTTGGTTATATGGATGTTTGGAGCAATGGTGGCAATTATCGTCAGTCGTTGACCGGGGTGGATCCTGCCAAAAGTCCTTACACGTGGTGGCAACAGTCACAGATGGGTAATCCGGAACTTCAATGGGAGGTTGCGACTAAACTTGATATTGCAGCGGATTTCGCATTTTTCGGAGGGGTTATTTCCGGTTCGTTCGACTATTTCAAGGAAAAACGTACCGACATCTTGATTCCGGGTACTCAGCGTGCAATCCCTTCATACTTCGGTACGGAAGCTCCTATTGCCAATTTGGGTAAAGTGGATAGTAAAGGTTACGAGTTGGAAATCCGTTGGAATAAGCAACTGACGCGCAGTTGGCGTCTTTGGGGAAATGCTTCTCTTACTCATGCCGTAAGTGAAATTAAGGAAGCGAATGATCCCAGCCTTATGCCGGAGTATCAGAAAAAGGCCAACAAAGGTATTAATCAGAATTATTCGTATGTAGATAAGGGCTACTACAACAGTTGGGATGAACTTTATGGTAGTACCGCACACGATGAATATGATGAGAACCGTAAGCCGGGTAACTATATAATTCTTGACTATGATGCCGATGGTGTGATTACTCAGGATGATAATATTCCTTATGGCTATACGGGTATTCCACAGAATACGATGAACCTTCAGATTGGTTTCGATTATAAAGGTTGGAGCTGTTTCGTTCAGTTTTATGGTGTAAACAATGTGAGCCGTTCTGTTGGCTTGACAAGTTTGGGTGGTACGCGAAATACGGCTTTCTTCGAAGGAAGTTACTGGAGTCCCGATAATCAAAACGCTGATGTCCCCCTTCCTCGCTGGCTGAATCAGGCAAGTAAATATACTGATGGTACCCGCTTCCTTTTTGACGGTTCATACACTCGTCTGAAGTATGCTGAGCTTTCATATACTTTCTCAAAGGAAAAATGGTTGAAGGCTTCGGGATTGAGCAGCTTGAAGTTGTTTGTCAACGGTAATAACCTTTTCCTCTGGACCGATATGCCTGATGACCGTGAATCGAACACCGGTGGATGGAGCGCGTATCCTACCCAGCGTCGTTTCAACTTAGGTTTTAAAATTACACTTTAATATAAACGGAAGATGAAAAATAAGATTTTTTACATACTTTTCGCATTGTTCTCCGCCGGTTTCGCTTTTACTTCGTGTACCGACTATTTGGAAAGAGATTCAGACTCTGTACTTTCAAAAGAAGATGCGTTTAAGAACTTTAATAATTTCCAAGGATTTATTGAAGTAATGTACAACGTTATTCCCGATGTGGCAAAGCATAATTGGGTAAGCTCTTTTAACTGGGGTGACGATGAAGTGATTACCACTGGTAACGGTGAGTACTTGATGGGATATGCCATCGATGGTGGAAACTACCGTACTTACATTGGCAAGGGAGACTGTTTCTTGGATAGAAGCTGGTCACTGAACGGTGATCGTTTTGCCAAGTCCCTTTGGGGGGGAGGCTGGTATGCTATCCGTCAGGCCAATTTGGGCCTTGAGGCTCTGCAGAATGGTCTGTTGAAGGATGCTACACAAGAAGAACGTGATTTTCTTGAAGGCCAACTTTATTTCTTTCGTGCCTGGTTCTACTTTCAACTGACAACTTACTGGGGCGGTCTGCCTTATCTGGAAAGACCTCTTTCTCCTGTCGAGCCGCTCAATATGCCGCGCGAAAGCTATCAGGAAAATGCCGAGAAGATGGCAAAAGACTTCCAGCGTGCTGCTGACCTGCTTCCTGTCGACTGGGATGATACTGCTGCCGGTAACCGTACGAAGGGCAATAATGCTTTCCGTCCCAACAAAATCTGGGCACTCTCTTATTTGGGTAAGTGCCTGCTTTATGCCGGTAGTCCTTTGATGAAGAACGGAGGGGAAAACAGTGACCGTTCTTATGATGCGGAATATTGTAAACGTGCTGCCGAAGTTCTGGGTAAGGTGCTTGCGATGGTAGAGGGTGGCCAGACCCAATATGCTTTGGTGGATTTCGAACATTACAGCAACTTGTTCTATACCAAAGAGCAGAACTGGCTGATGCCCGGTGGTACGGAAGCCATTATGCGTAGCCCTACTTTCGGTGCCGATTCCTACTGGCGTCAGATGAACTCCTATCAACTTTCATATATTTGTGAGGGTGATGGTATCATTCTTTGTCCTGCAGCTAATTACGTGAATTATTTTGGTATGGCAAACGGTATGCCTCTTGATGACCCCAACTCCGGCTTTAGCAAGTCACAGCCGTGGAAAGACCGCGACCCTCGTTTTTATAATAACTTTATTTACGATGGTGTCAAGATGATTAAAAATGCAGCGGACTATAAAGAATATGAGTATGCCAATCTTTACGAAGGTGGAAACTGTTGTAACAATCCTCAAACGACCAGTCGTACAGGCTATTTCAATTATAAATTCATTCCATTGGGTGCCAATAAGGGTGATCAGGACTATGGCTATGGAAAAGCTACTCATTTCCATTTAGCTTGGTTGCGTTTGGCGGAAGTATATTTATTGTATGCCGAAGCTGCTGCACAAGGCTACGGTTCTCCCAACGGTAAATCTACCTCTTTTTCAAAGAGTGCCGTAGAAGCGGTGAATGTAATCCGTGAACGTGCAGGGGTGGAGGATGTTGCAGACGGATACACAACCGACCTGGAGAAATTCATGGGTGAAGTTCGTCGTGAACGTGCCGTGGAACTGGCTTATGAAGGACATCGTTTCAATGACCTGCGCCGTTGGAAGTTGCTGACTGAATATCCTTACAATATCAAAACCAAGCAATTGTTTGATCGTGCAGAGGCATTTGACCCTAAGGATGAGCCTAAAGAACGTAAAGTTATAAACTTCCGTGAAGAGGTGGTGACGGAACGTAAATTGACAAGTAAGCACTATTGGTTGCCGTTCAAGACAAGCGATGTGACGATGTATCCGGAATTCTACCAAAATCCCGGTTGGTAATGGTTTTATTAACATAAAGACTATAAAAAATGAAACATATATATAAAGGACTTGCATTCTGTGCCGCGTTGGCTTTCGCTCACACACACATTGCCGCTCAAGAGACGCTGGCCGACTTGGTGGAAGCGGCTCAAGCCGATACGCTTCAGAAGGTGCAAGTGGCATTTCGTTCCATAGACCGTAATGACCTGCTGGGTGGAGTATCGGTCATTGATATGAAAGAAATGTCAGAAAAGGTATATACAACCTATAGTTTGAGTTTGGTTGACAATGTCGTTGGTGGTTTCAACGGTAATATTTGGGGAAACAACGAATATCTTGTCATAGTAGATGGCATGGTGCGTGATGCGAATAACGTGCTTCCCCACGAGATAGACCAGATTACCCTTTTGAAAGGGGCTTCTGCTGTAGTGCTCTATGGTCCGCGTGCGGCTAAAGGTGTCATTTCCATCACCACTAAACGTGGCGAAGTGGGTGACCTCAGAATAAATATTCATGCCAACAGTGGTTTTTATACTCCTAAGTCATACCCGAAATATTTGGGTTCGGCAGAGTATATGACCCTTTATAATGAGGCACGTCTTAACGATGGTCTTACCGCCAATTACTCGCAGGAGGATATTTACAATCATGCTTCGGGTTTGAATCCCTATCGTTATCCTGATTTCGACATGTATTCTTCCGATTATTTGAGGAAGGCATATAACCGTTCGGAAGCGATTGCCGAAATTTCGGGCGGTAGCGAGAAAGTGAAATATTATACTTCTACCGGTTACTATCGCGAATCTTCGCTTCTTAAAGTGGGCAATACGGAAGATAACTATATCAGTCGTTTCTTTGTCCGTGGAAATGTAGATATGAAGTTGCATAAACTTATCACCGCGCAAGCTGATGCTAATGTGACATTTTATGATTCTTATTCGGCTAATGTAGACTGGTGGGGGCAAGCCGCTACGTTGCGTCCTCATTTGGTGTCTCCGTTTATTCCGTTGAGTTATATTGAGGATGCAGACAAGAATTCTCTGAACACTGTACTTAACAGTAATTATATTCAGGATGGCAAGTACTTCTTCGGTGGTACGCAGCAGAATCCCACCAATCCGGTAGCTGACGCATATGCGGCCGGTGACAATAAGTTTGTGAGCCGGCAGTTCCAGTTCAATACGCGTTTTGATGTCAATCTCTCTCCTTTGCTTAAAGGACTTTATTTCCGTGCCAAATATGGCATTGACTATGCTTCTACCTACGATCAGGGATATAGTAGTGCTTATGCTACTTTTTCACCGGTGTGGAGTACCTATAACGGGCATGATGTCATTTCAAGTATCACGCAATATGGAAAGGATGAAAAAAGTGCCGTTGAGAATATCAATAATTCGGCCTACCGTTATACCTACAACGTTTCCGGCCAGTTCGATTACCAGAACACTTTCAACGAAGACCACAATGTATTCGCCATGGTGCTGGCCAATGCATGGCAGACCCAACGTAGCGGACATTATCACCGTACTACCAATGCCAATTTAGGTTTTCAGGCATCCTACAACTATCAGCATAAATATTATGCGGATTTCAGTGCTGCAATGCCTTATTCCACAAAATTGCCCGAAGGTAACCGCACGGCATTTTCACCTACAGTCACTTTGGGATGGAATCTGGCAAAAGAAGATTTCATGGGAAATTCAATTTTTGACAACTTGATGCTTACTGCTTCAGTAGGTATCATCAATCAGGATCTTGACATCACTACCAGTGACAACGAAGACGGTTACTTCCTTTACCAGCCGGTGGTACAGCCCGGTGGTTGGTATAGTTGGGGTGACAATGGCGGTTTGTCTGCTACTGAGTTCCAGCGTGGAGACGGCTCTGCCATGACTTTCGTGAAGCGTAAAGAATTCACAGCAGGTTTGCGCGGTTCTATGTGGAACAGACTGCTCACATTCGACTTCAATTTCTTCACCAGCAAGATGGAGGGTGGTTTGGCTCGTACCAGTTCATTGTATCCGATTTATTTCACACAGGTGGGTTATCCGTCATCATCCATTATTCCTTATGTAAACTTCAATGAGGATAAGCGGACAGGTTTCGATTTCAGTGTTTATGCCAACAAGAAAGTGGGTGAGGTGGATTTGACGCTTGGCGTGAGTGGAATGTGGTATAAGAGTACGGCCGAAAAACGTGATGAAAACGTTGAGTTTGATTATTTGTCAGTTGTAGGTCGTGCATTGAATGGGCACTGGGGATTGCAGAGCGAAGGATTCTTCAATGACCAGGCTGAGATTGATGCTGCTCCCAAACAAACCTTCGGTGATGTGAAGCCCGGTGATATCCGTTATAAAGATCAGAATAACGATGGTAAGATTGATGACAACGACCGTGTATTCCTGGGACGTTGGGACTCTCCCTTTATGAGTGGTATTAACTTGACTGCCAAATGGCGTGACTTTACTCTGTATGTGATGGGTAATCTTTACATAGGTGGCTATGGCATGAAAGACAATTCGTATTATTGGGTGAAAGGTGACGGAAAATATTCTGAAGTGGTACGTAACCGATGGACTCCTGAAACAGCAGCTACGGCTACTTATCCTCGTCTGACTACTACCAGCGGTGACAACAATTTCCGTACCTCGGACTTCTGGATGTATAAGAATGACCGATTCAATTTGACTCAGGTTCAGCTTACCTATAATATGCCCAAAGAGGTGTTGAGAGGATCTTTCGTCAAAGGTTTGAGTTTCTTTGTCAACGCAAACAATCTGCTCACCATTGCTAAGGAACGTAAGGCTTTGGAACTGAATGTTGGTAGCACGCCTCAGACACGTTTCTACCAGCTTGGCCTCAAAGGTACATTCTAAGAAAATGATAAATTTAATAATGAAGATTGAAAAACTAAGAAGTTATGAAACTAAAAAATATCATCTTATCAACGGCATTTCTGATGGCATTCTCCGCTTGCGACGACTTGTTCGAGCCGGCGGTGGAAAACTTCAAGCAACCGTCTGATTTGGAAAACATGCCTTCGTGGGCTGTTGGTTTGTTGGGGTATGCCTACATTGGTAATCCGTTGGGCGAGAATGCCAACAACTGGTCTTTCACGGAAGTGGCTACCGATGATGCTGTATCCAATGATGTGAATAACGGCTACCGGAAGATGGCTGCCGGTGCCTGGCGTTCGGACAATACTCCCGGAGATTTGAATAGATGGCAGAATTTGCGTGCTTCCTGGCAATATCTCAACCAATTTCTTGAAATATCCGAAAATGTGGAATGGGCCAAAGATCCTAAAGCTTCCGAACTGTTTAAAATGCGTTTTCAGGGAGATGCATACGGAATGCGTGCTCTCTATATGTATCATTTGTTGCTGAGTTGTTCGGGTTGGGCGGATAATGGCCAGTTATTGGGAATTCCTATTCTGACAGAATCGGAAACTGTTGATTCGGATTTCAACAAACCTCGTAACACTTTCAAAGAGTGTATCGAACTGCTAAACAAAGATGTGGAGAGAGCTGTAGAAATGCTTCCCGAAGAATATGGTGATTTGGACGAGAAGACAGGCGTGGTACCTGATAAATATGCACAAATGGGCGTAGATATTGCTTATTTTAACCGTGTATTTGGTGATCATGCTAAAAATCGTATGAGTGCTCGTGTAGCTCGTGCCATTCGTGCTCAGGCAGCTCTTCTTGCAGCCAGTCCTGCTTATAGCGAAGGTTCGGAAGTAACTTGGGAAGAGGCTGCCAATGATATGGCCGAAGTACTTGCTAATTTAGGTAGCAATCCGATTGCAGGTATTGATCCTACTGGTAATAAGTGGTATGAAGACCATAGCGGTATTCAGAATATAAAAGCCGGTTACAACCGTCCCGAGATTTTGTGGCGTAGCAACAAGAACGAGAGCGCCGACCTTGAGAAGGCGCAGTATCCGCCCTCGCTCTTCGGTCAGGGCAGGGTCAATCCTTCTCAAAACCTGGTAGACGCTTTCCCGGCAGCGAACGGTTATCCCATCAGCGATCCGAAAGCCAGCTACGATCCTCAGAACCCGTATGCCAACCGTGATCCTCGTCTGGCTTTATACATTATTTATAACGGTTGTAAGGCAGGTGCATCAAACAGTGTCATCACTACTGCAGTTGATGGAAATAACAATGATGCCATGAATAAGTTTGACGGTGCTTCCACGCGTACCGGTTACTATTTGCGTAAATTTTTGGATATGAACGTGAATGCCAATCCCAGTAATACAACGAATGGTTTCCATATTAAGCCTTGGATTCGTTATACCGAAATATTCTTGGGTTATGCCGAAGCTGCTAATGAAGCTTGGGGACCGCAAGGAAAAGGCACTCATGGTTATTCTGCTTATGATGTGATTAAAGCTATCCGCCAACGTGCCGGTATTGGTGAAAATGGTGGTGATCCTTATCTGGAGTCAGTGAAAAATGACAAGGATGCGATGCGTGATCTTATCCGCAACGAACGTCGTTTGGAACTCTGCTTCGAGGGCTTCCGTTTCTGGGATTTGCGCCGTTGGAAAGTGGATCTCAGCAAGCTGAATGAAACCGTGAAAGGTATGAAAATTACCGGAACGAACTACGAGGTGGTAGAAGTGGAGAAACGTGACTATAAGGATTATATGTACTACGGTCCTGTTCCTTATGGTGAAATATTGAAGTTTAATGCTCTCATCCAAAACAAAGGATGGTAAGCGGTAGTAAACGAACTTATATAAACTGAATAAATGAAAATAGCAATGAAAAAATCATTTTTGATACTGGCCGCTATGGCGGGAGCCTTGTTTACTGCGTGCGAGAACGGTGACATGGAATTTCCCGACTATAAATATTCCGCGGTTTACTTTGCTTATCAAAGTCCCATCCGTACCATTACCATAGGTGAGGATGAATCTGTGGATAATTCATTAGACAATGAACATAAGTGCCAGATTATGGCTACAATATCAGGTGTATACGAGAATAAGAAAAATGTGGAAATAGGTATCCGGATAGACAATACCTTGTGTGACGGTTTCATGTATGAAGGTACCAAAGGCGACATTCTACCGATGCCGGTTTCTCACTATACACTGAGCGATGACAAGATTGTCATAAAGAAAGGCCAAGTATTAGGTGGCGTTACGGTGAATCTGACTGATGCTTACTTTAGCGATCCGAAATCTGCGGAGCTGAACTATGTAATTCCTGTAGTGATGACTGGTGTGCAAAATGCCGACACCATTTTGCAGGGTAAAGCACAGGTTGCCGATCCGCATCGTCTGAATAAAGCGGATTGGGAGGTACAGCCTAAGGATTATACGCTTTATGCCGTGAAGTATGTAAGCAAGTACGACTCGCACTATCTGCGTCGGGGCGTTGATTCCTATAGCGGTAACAAGACCGGTACGGAGGTACGTCATGCTGCATACGTGGAGAAAGACGAAACGATCGAAGGCTTCAGTACACTGGGCTTGAACAAGGTACAGTGGGCTCGTCCTACTAAAAATGCTGCCGGAAAGAATATTGAAGCCAATCTGGTGCTTGCTTTCGATGAGAGCGGCAATTGTACGGTTACTTCCGCATCTGATGGAGTAGTGGCTGGCGGTAACGGCAAGTTTGTTTCCAAAGGTGACAAGAATAGCTGGGGAGGCAAAGACCGTGATGTTCTTTATCTGGATTACACTATGGATTACGATGGCATTCATTGTGCCACCAAGGATACATTGGTGGTTCATTACCGTGGGGTAAAGGCCGAGTGGTTCAATCCTGTGAAGAAGTAACGAAAGAAGGATGGGAGGTTCATCCTCCCTCTTCTTGTGAAAAGTATTATTAACAGATAAGACAATTACGATAATGAAGAGTTTGATGTTTGTTTTATTAGCTTTCTTTCCTTTGCTGCTTTGGGCCGAAGGCGAGGGGAGCAATAAGGTGACTACTTATGAAGTCTCCGGAACATATACATACAGTACCGATCCTAACCACTCAACATACAATTTGCCAACCAGTGGTAGTCTTGATTTGAGAAAAATGGCTTTTACCATGTGCATTACTTTGGATAACCTTCCGGATGGGATGCATTATGAGTGGAAGTTGAATTCTGGTGACGGTTCTTATACATTCCAGCCGCAACCGAATAACAGTCGAATTTGCTATATGGGGTTTAATGGAGATACCAATTATTTGAATTTCTCTATTATCATCTGTAAGGGGGACACTCATGTGTTGGAAAGAACTTTCAATGTACGTCTTTTTAACTGGATAAATTAAATCTAACAGACAATGAAAACTATAAAGCACTTATTATTTGGGGGCTTGTTTCTGTCGCTCATCGCATGTGTTGACGACAAGCCGTTGGCGTTTGACGTTGAGAAACCTGCCTCTATTGCGGGCATGGAGTATCTCAATGACTATAATGTCTTGAAAAGTTATATAAGCGGAAGTGCCAATCCCGACTTTAAGTTGGGAATTGCACTGGCTGCGAATGATTATATTGCAGGAGGACAAGTAACGCAGTTGGCAAACAGCAACTTTGTGGAAATGACTGCTGGTAATGCCATGAAATACGCTTCGTGCGTGGCAGATGATGGATCGATGAACTTTGATGCTGTGCAAAATTTTGTTTCTGCGGCTAAAGCTGGAGGACTTACTATTTATGGACACACCTTGGCTTGGCATGCACAGCAGAGAAACAAGTATTTGAATTCGCTGCTCGTTGATAAAGAAATTGAGGATGATGGAAGTGTTATAAAAAATGTTGTAGTAAGAAAAGATTTTGAAGATGGACAACATTTAGGAGGCTGGGGTGGTGCGACATTTGATGTCGTTTCTGAAAGCTCTGATGGATCTAAATGTTGGAAGATTACAAATGACTCTGAATCTGCTTTTTATGCAAAGCAGTCTGCTATTGATATGCCATTTGAAGCAGGGAAAGTACATCATTTAAGTTTTAAGGTGAAAGGTACTGTTGCTGGTGTTTTACGTGCTGGTTTTCAGAATCCATCTAATTATTCCTCTTGTGGGGATTATCCTAACATTAGTATTTCCACAGAATGGCAGGAAATTAATACAGCGGTTATGGTAGCAGAAGGAGCTAAACGTTTCTTGTTTAGTTATGGTGATTATGTCGGTTCTATTTTGATTGATGATATTGAAATTTATACAGAGGATAGTGGAGCGACTGTAATGATTCCAGTGCCCGTCATTGAAGATGATTTTTCGGGTGGGATGAGAATGATAGGCTGGGGAAATAATTCTACCCGTACCATTAATAATGAAGTGATGGAATTGATGAACCCATCTGCTGTTAATCCTTGGGAAGCGCAGGCTGGTTATGATTTTGCAAGTGAATTGGAAGAAGGTACTATCTATTTCTTGAAAATGAAGATTAAAGGTTCTGTCGAAGGAAGCATTGGAGCAGCATTTCAGAAACCAGAGGGGTATGCTGGGCGTGGTGATTTTCCATCTATAACGATTACGACCGATTGGAATGAAATAACTGTGTCTACTACATGTAGCGGTGATGCTACTACTCGTTTTCTTTTGAATTATGGTACTTATGCTGGTACTCTTTATATTGATGATCTTTCTATTTATTGGGAAAAGTCAGCAAATAGTATTCCGCTTACTCCCGAAGAGAAGAAAGATACCCTTACATGGGCCATGAACAACTGGGTAGAAGGCATGATGAAAGCTACTGGCGGTTATGTGACCGCTTGGGATGTAGTGAATGAAGCTATTTCCGGAGGCGGTGATGACGGTGAAGGATTCTATACTTTGCAGTCAGCTAAAACAGCTTCTGCAGAAGATATCAAGAATAACTTCTACTGGCAAGACTACTTGGGTAACGAAGACTACACTCGTATTGTGGTAGCTGCTGCCCGCAAGTATTATGCAGAAAACGGCGGTACTGCTCCTCTGAAACTCTTTGTCAATGACTATAATCTGGAGTCTGACTGGGACGATAATAAGAAAGTTAAGAGTCTGGTACACTGGATTGAAAAGTGGGAAGCTGATGGGGTGACGAAGATTGACGGTATCGGTACACAGATGCACGTGAGTTGCTATGCTAATGCTGCTACACAGAAGAGTAAGGAAGATCATGTGGTGAAGATGTTCGAAATCTTGGCTGAAAGTGGCAAACTCGTGAAGATAACCGAGCTTGATATGGGCTACATAGATGAGAATGGTACCAGTGTGAAGACGGAGAATATGACTGAGGCACAGCATAAAGCAATGTCTGATTACTACAAGTTCATCGTGAAGAAGTACTTCGAGATAATTCCTGCTGCCCAGCAGTACGGTATCACTCAGTGGTGTGCAACCGATAGTCCCAGTGATTCAGGCTGGCGCGGTGGTGAACCCGTAGGCCTTTGGGATTCCAACTACAGTCGTAAGCATACCTATGCAGGTTTTGCTGATGGATTGGCTGGAAAATAATAAAGTTTTATGAGAACAGGCAGCGGGGCATAATGTAAAACCGCTGCCTTTATTGTTTTAATAAAAATCGAATAACAATGAAAAACATATTATTTATTTTGAGTTTAGTCATCTGGTGTGGTTGTAGTAATGAAATACCTTTTGATACTAATAGGGCAGAAGATATGACTGTTACACGAACTACGAATTCGGATAGCGTATATTATTTTGAAGGGTATTTTAGTCAATTGCAACCGGTTGTGACATTACCGTACAAAAAAGATTCTATTAGGCAAACTATTGTTTCTTATAGACAAGTAGGTACTACTGTGGCAGATATAGTTCCTGAGGTGGTGAGTAAACCTACATGGGTGAATAGAATTGATTTTTTGAATCCTTATTATAAAATATATGAAGTGTTTATTTCAGTAGATGCAAATACTTCTGTAGAGAAGAGAGTGGGAAGTATTATACTAAAACAACCGGAATCCAATAAAACATTAAATATTGGAATTACTCAAAATGGAATTAATAATTATATAATTGTTTCAGTGAAAGAACTTTACTCCAATCATCCATTGTTTACTGCTACTACAACTTATCCCGTAGAAAAAGACATTACTTGCAGAATTCCATACGAAGCATACAATGATGGTGGAAAGTATGACGGCAACGCATCAATCACTATTCCGAGAGGAGAAACAAAAGGAACTTACGAAATGGATTATAATGGTTCTCCGTTAGTTTATTATCATGGTGATATAAAAGGCTATAAATTGTATGAAGGAACTATTACAGGACTGTCTCTTATACACATCTCCGAGCCCACGAGACAGGCAGAAATCTCG
>ENA-OZYP01000120-OZYP01000120.1-human-gut-metagenome-genome-assembly--contig:-NODE-120-length-21294-cov-7.913791_pt1 | contig 21294 bp, 18 predicted proteins | sample MGYA00243634_ERZ654125 | MGnify/ENA primary metagenome ERZ654125 (study PRJEB26926, sample SAMN06165281) | human gut metagenome | biome: ENVO:00009003; feature: ENVO:2100002; material: ENVO:00002003... | reverse complement strand
CTGCCTGTCTCGTGGGCTCGGAGATGTGTATAAGAGACAGGTGCTAGGCGTGTGTGAAAATATTCTGGCCATGGTCCGGGAACTGACCGGATGGTCGAGACCGGTAGGATGTATCGTCTGCGGTGTGGGAACGTTTCTGTTGGCATTGACAACGGCGTTGGGCTTCAGCGTGATCCATTTTCAGCCCTTTGCGGCGGGAACGACCTGGTTGGACTTCTGGGATTTCCTGGTGTCCAACAATATCATGCCCATAGGTTCGATCCTGCTGGCAGTATTTTGCTGTTATAAGGTCGGCTGGGGCTGGGACAAATTCCTGGAGGAAGCCAACGAGGGAAAAGGATTGAAAGTGCAGCATTGGATGAAGCCGGTGTTCAAGTATTTTGTTCCGGCGGCGGTGTTGTTCATTTATGTGTACGGAATAGTGAATTTTGCGTGGAAATAGGAGAAATGAGATCAAGATAGGAAGAGACAAACGACGGTGGGGTGAGAACTCTGCCGTTTTTGTGTATAGGATGAGCAGGGAAGCGGTTGCACCGAGACTCAAAATTGGGTAGTATGTAATTATTCAGAGGTGGTTTTGTGAATAGTTATGGCAGTATAAAGAATAGAAGCAGGAGACATCTATGACAGAGCAGGAGATCCGGACGATATTGAACAGACAAAGAGAATATTTTGCTACGGGAGCCACACTTTCCCGGAAATTTCGGGCAGAACAGCTGGGAAAATTAAAGGCCTCCCTGCAGCGCCATGAAGAGGAACTGAATGCTGCACTGCAACAGGATCTGGGAAAAAGCCGGATGGAGAGCTATATGTGCGAGATCGGACTGACGCTCTCGGAGCTGACCTGGATGCAGAAACATCTGCGGGGGCTGATGCAGGAAAAGAGAGTGCCGACACCGCTGTCACAGTTCGCAGCGATAAGCTTTCGCTCTCCGTCACCCTATGGCACCGTGCTGATCATGAGCCCCTGGAATTACCCGGTGTTACTGACGCTGGATCCGCTGATCGATGCCATAGCTGCCGGAAATACGGCGGTGGTGAAGCCCAGTGCATATGCTCCGGCGACGGCAGCTGTGCTGAAAAATATTCTGGAAGAATGTTTTCCGATAGAATACGTGGCTGTGATCACCGGCGGCAGAACGGAGAATCAGGCATTATTGCAGCAGCGGTTTGATATGATATTTTTCACCGGAGGCAAGACCGTGGGACGGGAGGTGCTTAGAAGCGCTGCGGAATATTTGACCCCGGTGACGCTGGAGCTGGGCGGGAAAAGTCCCTGCATCGTGGATGCTACGGCGAAGCTTCCGTTGGCGGCGAGGAGGATCGTATTCGGAAAATATCTAAACTGCGGGCAGACCTGTGTGGCACCAGATTATGTGTTGTGTGATGTTAGGATCCGCGACCGATTGGTGGAAGCTATCCGGGCGGAGATCTCGAGACAGTTTGGTGCGGATCCCCTGCAAAATCCGGATTATGGAAAAATCATCAACGAAAAGCATTTTCACAGACTGCTGGGGCTGATGGATGCGGAAAAGACCGTCTGCGGCGGGCAGTATGACGAAAAGACTTTGCGGATTGCTCCCACAGTGATGACGGATGTGACCTGGGAAGATGCCGTGATGGGAGAAGAAATCTTCGGACCGATCCTGCCGGTGCTGACGTATAATGCACATGATGCAGAGAAAGGTGTTGCACAAAATGATTTTTGCAGGGATGCTTCCGGGACGCATGCAGCCACGGGAGACTTTGTGGATTGGGCAATCCGCTGTGTGGAGGAACATCCTCATCCGCTGGCACTGTATTTCTTCAGTGAAGATAAAAAAGCCCAGAGACGGATCTTGGATCACTGCCATTTTGGCGGCGGTTGCATCAACGACACCATCATCCACCTAGCCACCAGCGCCATGCCCTTCGGCGGCGTGGGCGAGAGCGGCATGGGCGGCTACCATGGACGCGCCGGATTCGAGACTTTCAGCCATTATAGAAGTATTGTGGATAAAAAGACATGGACGGATCTGCCGATACGGTACCAGAGGTATGATGAGATGAAAGAGAAGATGTTACGGAGATTTTTGAAGTAACGTCATCCTAAAATAGAAGTTATGTCCTGAAAAGTGTAAGATAACATTGGATTACGTCCTGAAAAGTGTAGCGTATAGTTCATATTACGTCCTGAAAAATGTAATGGCAGGGTATTTGTGGGAAATAATATCGAAATCGAGAAGGAAAGAAGGTAATCACATGAACTTTAACAAACAAAAATGCATTACGGCAGTGATTTTGCTGTTGGTCGCTATTCTATCCATAACCGTTATCGGAAAATACGCCTCCGCCCCGGAAAATCACCAGAAAACCATAGCCTCTCTGGATGAGAAAAAACAGACGGTCATGGAGCTGACGGCGGCATCCACGGTGACTTCGGCGCTGATCACATTGCTTCCGGGAGACACGGCAACGCCCATCGCGGAGAAAATGGCAGATGTCAGCGGATATCTGCTGGTGGTCCTCTGCGCTATCTATCTGGAAAAATATCTCGTGACGATTACCGGCTATGTGGCATTTACCTACCTGATTCCGATTGCCTGTGGCTTGTGGATATTCAATCTGATCTTTGCAAATGCCACGGTACGAAAACTGGCAGCAAAGTTGGCGGTGTTTGGCTTGGCGATCTCCCTCGTGGTGCCTGCCAGTGTGAAGATATCCGACCTCATCGGAGACACCTATCAGGCCCAGATCGAAGCTACCATTGAGGATGCCAGGAACACACAGAATATACTGGAAAACAGTGGCGTGGTGGATGACACTAATGCGACGGAAACAACCGGAATCGGAACAACAGAAGTTCCTGGAACTGTTACAGGTAACGTGCAGGAGAAGGAAAACAATAACTCCGGATCTGTCTCAAACATTTTCGACTGGGCAAAAGATGCCATTTCCGGCGCTAAAGATTCAGTGGCAAATGTTGTGGAAAATGTGACGATTTCTACCGAAGATCTGGTACAGAAGGTGGAGAATTCCCTGAATCACTTTATCGAGGCGGTTGCCGTGATGATCATTACTTCCTGCGTGATCCCGATGCTGGTGCTGTTACTGTTCTTCTGGATGGTGAAGATCGTGCTGGATGTGGATCTGAGTGGCGTGAAGATCAAGGGGATGCTGCCGGAGCGGAAGGAATAGATTGTAGGAAAGAGGGGAAGAACATGGAATACCTTGCACACATTGATGGGGACAGAGAGCAATCAGTAAAAGAACATTTACAGGGAACCGCAGAGCTTGCAGAAAAATTTGCTGCAAAATTCAGGAAAGCGGACTGGGGATATTGTTGTGGAATGTTACATGACATTGGAAAATATTCCGCGGAATTTCAAAAGAAGATCAAAGAAAATCTGGATATCCGGGTGGATCATTCCACTGCCGGGGCGAAGGTCTGCGAAAATTTAGATGGCTGCTATTGGCTTCTGACTTACTGCATAGCAGGGCATCATGCAGGGTTGCCGGATCTGGGACGAGAGGGATTACCGTCCTCTTTACTGGGGAGACTTAAGAAAAGGTTGTGCGATTACAGTGCGTATGAAAAGGAAATAGAAATCCCTCAAATTACCACACCACCCATTGCCATGAATCCGGAAAAGGATCCAAACTTTGCGCTGAGTGTATTTATCCGCATGCTGTATTCCTGCCTGGTGGATGCCGATTTTCTGGATACAGAACAGTTTATGAACAACGGAACGGTTCAAAGGGATTCCGGAGAGAGCATGGATGTTCTTTTGGAGAAATTGCAAAATTACACAGCAAAATGGCTTATAAATCGGAATGATACTACGATTGATGGAAGACGATCTGAAATTCTCCGGAACTGTCTGGAAATGGGAAAGTCCTCCAAAGGATTGTTTCAGCTTACGGTACCCACCGGTGGTGGCAAAACTGTGGCTTCTCTGGCCTTTGCGTTGCAGCATGCGGTGGAGAACCATATGGACCGTGTGATTTATGTGATTCCCTATACCAGTATTATCGAGCAGAATGCGCAGGTGTTCAGGGAAATCCTGGGTAGTGAAAATGTGTTGGAAAATCACAGCAATGTAGACTATGAGAGCTCGGAGGAGTTCAAACCCATGCAGTTGGCAGCGGAAAACTGGGATAAACCGGTGGTGGTTACCACAAATGTCCAGTTTTTTGAATCCCTGTATGCCAATAAGTCCTCCAAATGCAGGAAATTACATAATATAGTAAACAGTGTCATCATATTCGATGAAGCGCAGATGCTTCCTGCGAATTATTTGAAACCGTGCATGGCAATGATAGAGGAACTGTTGCAACAATATGGCACGAGTATCGTACTGTGTACGGCGACACAGCCGGCATTACAGCAGTTTCTGCCTGAAAAGTATGTTGCCCGGGAATTATGCCCACGGAGAGAGGAACAATTTCGATTTTTTGAAAGGGTAACCTATCAGAATATTGATACTGTCACAGAAGAGGAAATGGCGGAAAAATTGCAGCAGGAGTGGCATGCACTGTGTATCGTGAATACGAGGAAAAGGGCGCAGCGGCTTTACGAACAACTGCAGGGAGAGGGCGTTTATCATTTGTCTACCACTATGTATCCGGTGCATAGGAAACGGGTGCTTGCGGAGATTAGAGAACGTTTGGATGACAAAAAAGGAAAAAAATGTATCGTCATTTCGACCAGTCTCGTGGAAGCCGGGGTGGATCTGGATTTTACTTCGGTATATCGGGAACTAGCCGGTGTGGATTCCATTATTCAGGCAGCAGGACGTTGTAATCGAAATGATAAAAGAGGAAAGGAAGAGAGCATTGTCCGCATCTTCCAGTGGGAAGACAAGGAAAGGGTATCCCGACAGCGGCAGCAGATCGACACGACGAAAAATCTGCTGGCGGAGGGCAGAGATATTACTGCACTGGATAATATCACAGAATATTTTCGGAGACTATATCGCATCAAGGGCGAAAGCCTGGATATGAAGAAAATTCTGGAGAAATTTGATGGTGGAGATTATCAATTTGCGACGGTTGCGAAAGATTTTAAGCTGATTGAAGAAAATACGGTTACGGTATATATCGACCAAGAACCGGAAGCGAAGGCTCTTTTGCAGGAAATTCGGCAGCAGGGACTGACAAAGAGCCGTATGCGAAAAGCAGGGCAATATTGTGTAAGTGTTCGGAAAAAAGGGGAATATGAGAAACGGAATATGTTGTTTGAAGAAATGCGTGATGCGGGGATGGTAGAAGCTGTAGAACTGGGTGCGCAGGATTTTTATGTGCTGACGCAGGAGGAACAATACCGGGAAGACACCGGATTGAAACTGGAAGTGGAATTGGGTGGAATGATGATGTTTTAATATTGCAGGAAATGGAAGTAGCGGTACACGATGGAAAAGTGTACCGCTACTCTTGTAAGTTAATGAAAATTACAATTATTTCAATCCACAGGATATACCTGACATTGAAAGTATAACATATAATTCAAAAAAATCTAATAGTTTTAGCAATAATTTCAATTGAAATTATCATTACGAATAAAAATAGGCATTGCAAATATATTAGACTTGTAGTATAGTGAATTTGTCAGATAAATACAGATAAACTAAAATATTGTCATATCATATCTGCGAAAAGACAGTATTTTACAAAGGGGGTATTATTGTCAGACAGAAAATAGTACTACAAAGGAACAGTAAACGGGAACAGCGCTTTAATTGTGGAAAGAAGGTGGAATAAATGGGAGTCGGAGTAAAAGTAAATGTATGGGGAGACTATGCATTGTTTTCGAGACCCGAACTCAAAGTTGAACGCTACAGCTATGACATCATCACGCCCTCAGCGGCACGCGGTATTTTGGAAGCCATTTACTGGCATCCGGGAATGCGGTGGATCATCGACAAAATCTATGTCAAAAACCCTATCCAATTTACAAGTGTACGACGAAATGAAGTAAAAAGCAAGATCCTGGCAAGCAATGTATTGCAGGCATACAACGGTGCAGACAAAACATTGTATATTAGTACGAAGGAGGACATTGTACAGAGAGCATCACAGCTGCTCTGCAATGTAAGCTACACCATCGAAGCTCATTTTGAAATGACAGAGAAAGCCAACGCTTCTGATAATCCCGGAAAATTTAAGGACATTATCATGAGACGGCTGCGTAAAGGAGAATTTTATTATATGCCATACTTCGGTTGTAGAGAATTCTCGGCGCATTTTGCTCTCTGCGAGGAAGAAGAAATTCATACCGCCTATGATGTAGTAGAAGAAAAAGATCTTGGCATCATGCTGTTTGACATGGATTACAGTGATCCGGAAAATATCCAGCCTATGTTTTTCCGGGCAATAATGCGTCACGGCGTGGTGGATCTGAGAGATTGCGAGGTGCTGCGATGATACTACAGGCACTGGTAAAATACTATGAAAATCTGGCAGAACAGGGGAAAGTATCCAGGTTGGGATGGTGCCATGCGAAAGTGTCCTATGAAATCAATTTGTCTTCGGAGGGGGATATCATAGGTATTACTTCCCGAAAAATAGAGGATATGCGTGGTAAGAAAGTAGTCTGGGTACCGGCAAATCTCGTCGTGCCGGAGATGGTGACCAGATCTTCCGGTGTGGCAGCTAATTTTCTGTGCGACAATTCCAAGTATATGCTGGGTATTGACGCAGATGGAACGAACTCACGTGTAGTGGATTGCTTCCAGGCGACGAAAGAAAAGCATGGACAGATTCTGCAATCTGCACAGGGAAAAACAGCCCGGGCAATTTTAGCCTATTTTGAAAAATGGGATCCGCAGAAAGCATCAGAACATCCTGTGATTCGGGAAAACTGGGAAGAATTGACAGAAGGCGGCAATCTTATTTTCTCTGTGGAAGGGCAGGAAGCACAGGAAGATCCGGAGATTCGAGACTGTTGGGAAAACTATCGGGCGCGGAATGGTGGAGAAGATAACGGCATTTGCCTGGTTACCGGTAAAAAAGCCGAGATATCACGAATCCATAAAGCAATCAAAGGAGTACCCGGGGCACAGTCCAGCGGAGCAGCGCTGGTATCATTCAATGCACCGTCATTTGAGTCTTATGGAAAGGAACAGAGTTATAATGCACCGGTGGGAAAATATGCGGAATTTGCATATACCACGGCACTGAATTATCTGCTGTCCCAGCGGGATTACACCTTTTCCCTGGGGGATTCCATGATCGTGTACTGGGCAGAAAGCGGTAAAGAGCAGTATCAGAAGTGTTTTCTGAATATGTTTAAACCCACGAAAGATAATCAGAAAAAACTGAAGGACATTTTCGATAGCCTGAAAGAAGGCACCAGGGTTTACTTAGAAGATGCGGAGATGGATCCGAAACAGAATTTTTACATACTGGCGCTGGCACCAAATGCAGCACGATTGTCGGTCCGTTTTTTCTATGTAAATTCGTTTGGGAAAATCATACAGAATATAGCAGACCATTATGAGCGGCTCAAGATTGTAAAACCGGCATGGGAAGAACAGGATTATCTGGGGATTCGTGACATGCTGAATGAAACCGTGAATCAGAAATCAAAAGATAAGACACCGGTTCCGAACATGGCAGCCCTTGTATTGCAGGCGATTCTGTCGGGCGGACGATATCCGGCAAGTCTGTATACCTACACACTGATCCGCATTCGGGCAGAGTGCGGTAACGTGAACTGGAAACGTGCTGCTATCATCAAAGCATTTTTGATCAAAAATTATAATTGTATGAAAGGAGAAAATCTCATGGGATTGAACGAAGACCGCAATGATATAGCCTATGTATTGGGAAGATTGTTTTCCGTATTGGAAAGCATACAAAAAGAAGCAAACCCGACAATCACTACGACAATTCATGACCGCTACTTTAATTCCGCATGTGCTACGCCGGCAGTTATTTTCCCGGTGTTGCTCAAACTGAAAAACAGCCATATGAAAAAGTTGGAACGGGATAAAGGCGGAGCGAAAGTCTATTACGAAAAAGAAGTTGGGAAAATTATGGGCAAATTTGACGATTTCCCGAAACGCTTATCCCTGGAACAGCAGGGGCAGTTTGCACTTGGCTACTATCATCAACAGCAGGAAAAATATAAAAAAGGGGAGGACAAATAAATGAGTGAAGCTATTAAAAACAGATATGAGTTCGTAGTATTATTTGATGTGGAGAACGGTAATCCCAATGGAGATCCTGATGCGGGCAATATGCCAAGAGTCGATCCAGAGAGCGGACTGGGCTTGGTAACGGATGTCTGCCTGAAACGTAAGATCCGCAATTATGTCGAGACCGTAAAAGAGGATGCTCAGGGATATAAGATTTACATCAAAGAAGATGTACCCTTAAATCGCAGTGACAGAGAAGCCTGTGCGGATATGGGAATCACCGAAACGGATGATAAAAAGGTGACAGAGGAACTTAAAAAGTTAAAGAAAAATGATCCCGGTGTAGATCTTAAATTGAAGGATTATATGTGCCGGAATTTCTATGATATCCGTACGTTTGGTGCCGTAATGACTACTTTTGTAAAAGCATCGTTGAACTGCGGTCAGGTGAGAGGACCCGTGCAGATTGGATTTGCCAGAAGTATCGATCCGATCATCAGCCAAGAAGTAACTATCACCAGAGTTGCCATCACCACAGAAAAGGACGCGGAAAACAAGAATACGGAAATGGGTAGAAAGACCATCGTTCCTTATGGACTGTACCGGGCAGAAGGCTATATTTCCGCAAATCTGGCGCGGAAAGTAACCGGATTTTCCGAAGACGATTTGGAATTGCTATGGGAAGCAATTCTTAACATGTTCGAGGTAGACCATTCTGCAGCGAGAGGCAATATGGCAGTGCGGGAACTGATTGTATTCAAGCATAGCAAAGAACTGGGAGACTGCCCGGCTTATAAATTGTTCGATGCCGTAGAAGTAAAGAGAAACGAGGGCGTGGAATATCCCAGAAAATATCAGGACTATACGGTTACCGTTCACGAGGAACAGATTCCTGATTCCGTGGAAGTAAGAAGGATGAATTAATGGAATATGCAGAAGATGATTATCTCATGATATCAGGGATCCAGCATTTCAGATTCTGCAAAAGACAGTGGGCGCTGATCCATATAGAGCAACAGTGGGCTGAAAATGAACATACGGTAATCGGTGAATTAATGCATAAGAAAGCACATGATCCATATCTTACCGAAAAAAGAAGAGACACAATCATAGCGAGAGCATTACCCGTGGCGTCCAGAGAAATGGGCGTCACGGGTGAGTGTGATGTGGTGGAATTCCATAGATGTGGGGATGGAATCCGCCTGCATGGGCACAGGGGCTATTTTTCGGTATATCCGATCGAATACAAGAAGGGAAAGCCGAAGATCACAGAGGAAGACAAATTACAATTAGCGGCGCAGGCAATGTGCCTGGAAGAAATGTTTTCCACACAGATTCCGGAAGGTGCACTCTTTTACGGAGAGACAAAACGGAGGGAAATCGTGGAGATCACGGAAGAACTTCGCAGCGAAGTGCGGGAGATGTTTCAGGAAATGCATCAATATTATGAACGGCGGTATACACCGAAAGTAAAGATGGGAAAGAACTGTACTTCCTGTTCTTTAAAGGAACTTTGTATGCCCAGACTCGCAAAAACCGGTTCGGTGAAAAACTATATGGATCAGGTACTTATGGAGGAAAACGTATGAAAAAATTATTGAATACGTTATATGTTACTTCCGAAAACAGTTATCTTGCTCTGGATGGTGAAAATATTGTAATTTATGATGACAAGAAAGAATTGGGCAGAGTTCCGCTGCATAATCTTGAGGAAATTGTATCATTCGGATATCGGGGAACCAGCCCGGCACTTATGGGTGCCTGTGCAGAACGAAATATTTCTCTGTGTTACATGACTCCCCAGGGAAAATTCCTGGCACGGGTCACCGGGAAAGTGCGGGGGAACGTGATTCTGCGGGAACAACAGTATGCCAGCAGCAAAGATGAACAGGTGGGATTGGAGATTGCTCAAAATTGTATCCTTGGAAAAGTACATAATGCCAGGTGGGTTCTGGAGCGGGCAGTCAGAGATCATAGTATGCAGATTGATGCAGAGCGGGTAAAAAAGGCATCTGAAATGCTGAAAAATTCTCTGATGTTGATTCAGAATAGCACATCCAGGGACGAACTCAGGGGATATGAAGGAGAGGCAGCCAGTATTTATTTTAGCGTGTTTGACGAATTGATTCTGCAGCAGAAAAAAGATTTTACATTTCAAGGCAGGAATAAAAGACCGCCCATCGATAAAATGAATGCAATGATGTCTTTTGTGTATACATTACTGACAAATATGGAAGCATCTGCACTGGAGTGCGTAGGGTTAGATCCCTGCGTGGGATATCTGCACACAGAGCGTCCGGGTAGAGCATCGCTGGCACTGGATATGATGGAGGAACTAAGATCCGTGCTGGCGGATCGCTTTGTGCTGTCGTTGGTAAATAAGCGGATGATCACAGCTAAAAATTTTACCCAAAAAGAAAACGGCGCGGTTCTTCTGGATGATGATGGACGAAAGGTAATACTGACGGAGTGGCAGAATCGTAAAAAAGAAACCATAACGCATCCCTATTTGCAGGAAAAAGTGGAATGGGGTATGGTTCCTTATGTACAGGCAATGCTGTTGGCACGATTCCTGCGTGGCGACTTGGACGGTTATCCTGCATTCCTGTGGAAGTGAGGTGCGATATGTTAGTATTGATCACATACGATGTCAACACAGAAAATGCGACCGGCAAAGCAAGGCTGCGAAAAGTGGCAAAGCAATGCGTCAACTATGGCAGAAGAGTTCAGAATTCCGTATTTGAGTGCATTTTGGATAATGCACAGAGCATTGCGTTGAAGGCAACACTTGAGGATATTATTGATACAGAAAAGGACAGTCTTCGATTCTACTATCTGGGCAATAAATATCAGACCAAGATTGAACATATCGGGGTAGACAGAGGAATCGCCCCGGATCAGACACTGATTTTGTAACTGATGCGAAAGCCAAGCATACATAAAATGCCTGGTGGATTCGCACCTTATAAATTATGCGATTTGTTGAAATAACATACAAAGATATTTTTAATTAAAATAATTTGTTGTTAAGATTAAATATTTTAGACAATTTTTGCTGAGAGAAAAGAGAACTTTTTGGCGAAAATTGCTGTCGCTCCCCTCGTGGGAGCGTGGATTGAAATTGGACAAAAGTTTCTAATGCCGTATTCGGAACAGGTCGCTCCCCTCGTGGGAGCGTGGATTGAAATACCTGATTCAGTAAGAGATTTTGTGACAGAGCTTGTCGCTCCCCTCGTGGGAGCGTGGATTGAAATCTTATGATCTTATTATAGCAAATTTCCATGTAAAGTCGCTCCCCTCGTGGGAGCGTGGATTGAAATGCCATTTACACAAGTATATTGCTATCTGCCTTTTAGTCGCTCCCCTCGTGGGAGCGTGGATTGAAATCATGTAAATTTGTGTAATATTACGGCTTGCATTTACGTCGCTCCCCTCGTGGGAGCGTGGATTGAAATACGTAGATCGTCTACTACATACGAGCTAGGTGAGTCGCTCCCCTCGTGGGAGCGTGGATTGAAATGATGTACAGAGCAGTTACCCTTTTTGCTTATGTGCGTCGCTCCCCTCGTGGGAGCGTGGATTGAAATTTTCCAACACAAAGAAAATTATCGAGGACGCAAAAGTCGCTCCCCTCGTGGGAGCGTGGATTGAAATCCCCTCGCTGCTTACGCAGCAGCAACAGGCGGTTTGTCGCTCCCCTCGTGGGAGCGTGGATTGAAATGGTTATACATCGACCACACAGGCAGTCAAAGTAGTCGCTCCCCTCGTGGGAGCGTGGATTGAAATATCGAACGCAGATGCCTCTCTTTCGATTGGCTCGTCGCTCCCCTCGTGGGAGCGTGGATTGAAATATATATGCAACAGGCAGGGAGGCAGATGCAGAACTGGTCGCTCCCCTCGTGGGAGCGTGGATTGAAATACTCCGGAGAATACACAAGACTGGAGAACACCATGTCGCTCCCCTCGTGGGAGCGTGGATTGAAATTTGAGGGAAAAGTTCAACTTGCAGATGAAAGGAAACGTCGCTCCCCTCGTGGGAGCGTGGATTGAAATTGAAACGTTATAATACTACACCGCTGACGATCAGGGTCGCTCCCCTCGTGGGAGCGTGGATTGAAATAAATAGTCGATACAATAATCATTGTCATAGCAAGTCGCTCCCCTCGTGGGAGCGTGGATTGAAATAGTTGGGAGAAAGACGGAAAAGATATTCCGAAAATCGTCGCTCCCCTCGTGGGAGCGTGGATTGAAATAGTTTTATTGTGTAATAATACGTACCGTTACACAGTCGCTCCCCTCGTGGGAGCGTGGATTGAAATACGGGAGATAAAGCAAGAGAGGGTACATTACCCGTCGCTCCCCTCGTGGGAGCGTGGATTGAAATAAGGTTTGCTGTTTTATCCTCTAACTCCTTGATCTTGTCGCTCCCCTCGTGGGAGCGTGGATTGAAATAGCTTGTCTTCAATCGCCTTGAGAATATCAGCTGTCGCTCCCCTCGTGGGAGCGTGGATTGAAATACGTAGATCGTCTACTACCTACGAATTAGGTGAATCGTCGCTCCCCTCGTGGGAGCGTGGATTGAAATTGCTGTCATGGTGCAAATGTCAAACGAGATCGAGTCGCTCCCCTCGTGGGAGCGTGGATTGAAATTCAAATACTCTGCTTCCAGTACGCGCCCGTTATCGTCGCTCCCCTCGTGGGAGCGTGGATTGAAATTTAAGTAACTGTTTAAGGTTTCTAACGCCACAGTGTCGCTCCCCTCGTGGGAGCGTAGATTGAAATTACGCACATATCCGGTAGAAGTCATTGGTATTGTCGCTCCCCTCGTGGGAGCGTGGATTGAAATAACAATTCCGTGAGTGGCGTTGATCTCTTTGTTGTCGCTCCCCTCGTGGGAGCGTGGATTGAAATCCGTATGACAGACTTGATACCAAGGCTATGAAGGTCGCTCCCCTCGTGGGAGCGTGGATTGAAATATACGTAGATTTAGATGCTGCAAAGGATGGTTATGGCGTCGCTCCCCTCGTGGGAGCGTGGATTGAAATAGACCATAAGGGATACTACTGCTCTACGTGCGCAGTCGCTCCCCTCGTGGGAGCGTGGATTGAAATATGTTGGGATAATATCCATGTACATCCACCTGCAAGGTCGCTCCCCTCGTGGGAGCGTGGATTGAAATATATCTGTTGTCGACACTACGTGCCCTGTACCGCTGTCGCTCCCCTCGTGGGAGCGTGGATTGAAATATCTTCAAGGATGCCGTGAGGTTCCTGAAGGGGGTCGCTCCCCTCGTGGGAGCGTGGATTGAAATTTTGTGTGTGAGGCAAGAATGAAGAGAAGCAACGTCGCTCCCCTCGTGGGAGCGTGGATTGAAATTCCTCCGAGTATCACATTTCCAAGCTTTGCTAGTCGCTCCCCTCGTGGGAGCGTGGATTGAAATATACAAGCTTATTACGTCGCCAACGCAGTATCCGGTCGCTCCCCTCGTGGGAGCGTGGATTGAAATATGACTACAATCAGGACGCTTTCCTAACCAATAGTCGCTCCCCTCGTGGGAGCGTGGATTGAAATTATTCCGTCTGCAATCGTCATCCACTCGTCACCAGTCGCTCCCCTCGTGGGAGCGTGGATTGAAATTCCCAGCACCGGCATTATGGCTATGATGTGATCCGTCGCTCCCCTCGTGGGAGCGTGGATTGAAATATCTGATGTTAGACTGCGGACTCCGGCGTCAGGAGTCGCTCCCCTCGTGGGAGCGTGGATTGAAATCGTATCCGATTGGGGCACCGCTTGGTGCGTCCGTGTCGCTCCCCTCGTGGGAGCGTGGATTGAAATACTTAATATAAGCGTGTCAACGAACTACGAAACTGTCGCTCCCCTCGTGGGAGCGTGGATTGAAATTCCGCGGCAAATCTCCCGCATCGACGCTTATGGTCGCTCCCCTCGTGGGAGCGTGGATTGAAATCGCGTATAGTTTGCGTATACAGTCTATCAGACAGTGTCGCTCCCCTCGTGGGAGCGTGGATTGAAATACAACTCACTGGGTTTGTCCGCGTAAAAGATATTGTCGCTCCCCTCGTGGGAGCGTGGATTGAAATTTAAGGGTTTGGAACGCCGCAGAGCGGCAGAAAAGGTCGCTCCCCTCGTGGGAGCGTGGATTGAAATCATTATTCAGACGCCCAAGACAGATATACCGAAAACGTCGCTCCCCTCGTGGGAGCGTGGATTGAAATCTGCCGACGCAGGCCGCAATCAAGCATCAGGTGAAAGTCGCTCCCCTCGTGGGAGCGTGGATTGAAATCCTGGTCTTTTGATAAATGCGGACGAAGACCTTGTCGCTCCCCTCGTGGGAGCGTGGATTGAAATAAACTCCTCAGCAATCAACGCGTATACGTCAAGGCGTCGCTCCCCTCGTGGGAGCGTGGATTGAAATTGTATTAAGTAAAGGGGAATCCTCCCCGGGGGAGGTCGCTCCCCTCGTGGGAGCGTGGATTGAAATCCGTTAGCAAATGTCTGCAACGCTCGAAAGCTTGTCGCTCCCCTCGTGGGAGCGTGGATTGAAATATGTAATGGTATACCCGGCTACCCGTATACAAACGTCGCTCCCCTCGTGGGAGCGTGGATTGAAATCAAGAAAAAGTATACCATGTGGGTAAAGCAAGGGCGTCGCTCCCCTCGTGGGAGCGTGGATTGAAATTTGCGTTGGAACAGGTCAAAGACAAGGAAGAGCCGTCGCTCCCCTCGTGGGAGCGTGGATTGAAATTTTGACAAGATCAAGGAACTGATCGACTTTGGAGCGTCGCTCCCCTTGCGGGAGCGACGATTGAAATAGAAAAGACAATCGTATATAATGTACTATATGATTACATAGAAGGAGGACATTTAATTGAGCAAGACGGTCAGGCAAAGCAATTGGGCAACGGAAACGCTTATGGAAGCCCCATTTTGGAGAAACGGAATGACACCGGAAGAATACGAGACGGAAAACAGATATTTGAGTAAAAATTTCTATAAGCAAAAAGATGGAAACTATATGCCACTTTGGATGCAAGAAGAGAACATGAAAGAATAATTAGTTCTTTGGATTTTTTTATTTACAGACAAGAAATGCTTTATATTGAAAGCAAAACAGATTGTAATAATTTCTTATACTATTCTATTTTATGTCTGATATCGTATGTTGTGTTGATAACTATGATGTCTTTAGAAATTGGTTTTAACAGAATCTATTTATATTTCCTATGTAACAATTTGAATTTTTAATGTTATGTCACGTGAATTTTTGTGTAAAATTGTGTATTTTACTATTGATTTTGTGTATAATTGTGTATAATATAAAAGGAGAAAAGAATGCATCCACGAAAGAAAACAATTAAAGAATTGGAAAAGAACGGTTTTATTTTTAAAAGACATGGAGCAAGTCATGATTTGTATTTTCAACCGAATACCAAGCAGACAATTCCTGTAAAATGTCATGATTTTAATGAAAATGATATGCGCTATATCTTCAAAGAAGCAAATATAGAAGGAGGCAAATGACATGCAATACACATATACCGCTGTTATTACTGAAAAAGACGGCACTTTCTATGCGAAGGTTCCGGATGTGGACGGATGTATTACAACAGCACCGACTTTGACAGAAGCGATTGCACTTATCACAGATGCACTGAATCTTTGTCTTGTTGGTCTGGAAGATGGAGAAATTACTCCGAATGAGCCTACACCGCAGGCAGAGATTCCTCATTTACCGACAGATATTCTTACGATCATCCAGGCAGATACGATTAAATATCGCAGCATGACTGACACCAAGGCGGTCCGAAAAAATGTCTCGCTTCCGGCATGGATGTCTAAACTTGCCGATAAACGTGGGATCAACTGTTCAAAAGTATTGCAGGAAGCACTTACTACCAAACTTTTATAAAATCAGTATTTTTACAAAGGAGGCCCCTCTATGTCCCAACCCATCCAATCCGAAGCCCATCTCACGACCTTTGAAGCCATCAGCATGATCATCGGCAACAGCATTGGCACCGGCATCATCGCCGTTCCGTATCTTGCCACGAAGAACAGCATGCTGGATGTCGTGTGGATGGTATTGATCGCCTATTGTGTGAACGTGATCCTGCACCTGATCATTGCCGAGCTGTCTTACAATAACGGTGGTGTCCAGCTGGTGAAAAGCTTTGAAGGAGAGCTGTTTCATGGGAAAATGAAGCAGATCTTCAGCTGGAGTGTATTTATTGTCTATGGACTGGCAATTATGATCGGTGTCAGCGGCAATATCAACGGCGGAGCACAGATTTTTGTGAACTGGTTCGGAATGCCTTTCGTGGCGGCGCAGGTTTTGTACTATGTGCTCGCCGGAGTTGTAGTGTTTATCGGCATGAAAGCCGTAGGCATCGCGCAGAAGTACGCAGTCATTGTCCTCATGGGAATTGTTGCAGTGATGACGGTAGGCACATTTATGCATCCGCTGAATTCTTTGCAACGGGCGGAGTTCCACTGGAACAATCTGCTGGCACTGTACAGCATGGTGGTATTTGCCACCTCCGCTAATCAGGCAGTGATCCAGGTGGTGAAAGGTCTGGATGGCAACGCGAAACAGATCCGCCGCTCCATCTTCATCGGTTTTGGACTTTCCTCAGTGTTTGTTCTGATCGTGACGGGTACGGTTCTCCTGGGAACCAAGGGAGCGCTGGAAAAAGAACTGGCATACATGCAGTTGGGAGAGAGTATCGGTACCTGGGCGATGATCCTGGCAGGCGTATTTTCCCTGTTTGCTTTACTTACCACGTTCTGGAGCAATACTCTCGCCCTCCGCGATGTGGTTCATGAGCAGATCGGCAGCGGCAACCGCATCAGCTGGCTGATCGCCACAGTCCCCTGCATCCTGTTTGCGGTGTTTGGCGTGAACAGCTTTATTGTTCTGACCCGGATTATGAGCGGTGTAGTGGTACTGGTGAGCATCATACTGGTGCTGACATACGGTAAATCCAGAAAAAAGGCGGGCAGCAGTCCTATCTGCGGTGTGATCGGCACGGTGCCTTTTCAGGTGCTGATGGTGATTTCAACAGTACTTTCTGCAATAGGAGCATTGATCCCGTTGAGTTAATCCCCAAAAAGAAAAGAGATTCTTATGTATACTTCCAAAAACTTTCAGATTCGGGACGAAGAGACTTTTTCTCTTTGCATCCCGACGGACAGAGATTATAAAATATTGCAGCTGACAGACCTGCACCTTGGTTTCGGCATGTTTTCCCGGAAAAAGGACAGACTGGCGCTGGAAGCGGTGACGGAGCTGATCCGCCGGACGGGACCGGATCTGATCGTCCTGACCGGAGATTCTGTTTTCCCGTTTTTCCCGAAAAGCGGTACCATGAACAACCGAAAGCAGGCAGAAAAACTGCTGGCATTTCTGGATGGTTTTCAGATTCCCTATACTCTGGTCTTTGGTAACCATGACTGTGAAATGGGCTCCACCTGCAATAAGGAGCAGCTGGCGGAGATTTTTGCCACGGGGAAATACGCTGTTTTTACCAAAGGAAGATATGAACACAGTCCTCAGAATCCCATTACCGGCGTAGGGAATTTTGTAGTAGACCTCACAGATGATCAGGGAAAACTGTTACTTCCGCTGATTCTGCTGGATTCCAACATGTATGGTGACGGCTGGTTTTTCAGCGGTTTCGACCGGATCCATGAGGATCAGACGGACTGGTGCATGGAAAAACTGAACGAGAGAAAAGTGCCTGCCATGGCATTTTTCCACATGCCGCCCGCAGAATTTAAGGAAGCTTATGAGAAAATGAAATTGGGCGATCACAGCGTGATTTATGAACACGGCAGTATCGGAGAAAAGGACGAGTACTTCGGAATATCGAACCGACCACCTCATTTTTTTGAAAAAGCGGTGGATAACGGCTGGCTGAAATGGATTTTCTGTGGACACGATCATCTGAATACGTTGTCACTGACCTATAAAGGTATCCGCATGACTTACGGAATGTCCATTGATTATCTGGGATATTCCGGCATCGCGAAGCAATATATCCAGCGGGGAGCCACGCTGATCACGCGTAAGACAAACGGGAACATAGATATCACTATGGTACCGTTGACAACGGTTGTTTCGACACGAGTAAGGGGAGCCTGATGAAAGGCTCCCCTTAATGGTTCAAAGCGGAAATTAGTAATTGATACCGCTGATGCCGAGTACTCCGTTCTGGACATTGAAGGTGATGTTGGGGCCGTCACCGGTGCTGTAGAGGGTGAAGCCTGCCATACTGGGGCTTAATTCGGACAGATCAGCATTAGCCATAGAGTCTTTCAATTCAGGGGTGAAGATTTTGTCTGCACCTAAGGCAATCAGATCTTCCCTGGTTTCGATCACACTGCCATCGCCCAGAGCAACATAGACCGGATAATTGACCAGATCAGCGAGAGCATTCAGGTCTTCAGCGGCTACGGCATCCTGGATCTTTTTAGCGAAAGCGGCAGCATCCTCTGTGGAAACTGCAAAGTTGTCTTCATATGAAGTACCATTGGCCGCATCAGCAGAAACTTCTGTAGTTGTCTCAGCACTAGCTTCAGCAGCAGAACTTTCAGCAGTAGAAGCCTCCGCACCGCTTTCGGAAGTCACCGTACTTTCCGCCGAAGCTGCTGCATTTCCCTGACTGCCACAGGCAGCAAAAGACAATACCATCACAGTAGTTAAAAGTGCACAGATCATTTTGTTTTTCATAAGTAAAACTCCTCTCTTAAATAAAACCATATCTTACAGGTCTCTGATGGTTAGACTATGCATCTGCTGCAAAAGTTTCAAAAAATATCAAAAAAATATCAAAAATATCAAAAACATCCACCCAAAAGAAAAACCTTCTGTTAAAATGTAAAAATAAGACAGATGAAAACAATAGAATAGGAAACTACCATGGAACCATATTACTATCAGAAAATGAACAAGCCCCAGCAGGCCGCCTATCACGCTATGCAGCAGGGAGTGCTGGCGCTGGCAGACGAGATCCAGTTGCCGCGGATCCCGGCGGAAGAATTGTATGACGTATTTTTCCGACTGCGGCTGGATCATCCGGAGATCTTCTGGGTAGTGAGTTATCGGTATAGATATTATCAGGACTCCCCCAATATCATCTTCGTGCCGGAGTATCTGTTTGAGAAAAATAAGATCAGAGAACATCAGAAAGCCATGCAGTCCCGGGTGGAAAAGCTGGCAAGACCTGCCGCAAAGTTCACAGAGTGGGAAAAAGAGAAGTACATTCACGACTTTATCTGCGAAAATATCACCTACGATAAGTTGAAAAAGCCCTATTCCCATGAGATTATCGGACCGCTGGGACAGGGCGTGGGTGTCTGCGAGGGCATTGCCAAATCGGTGAAGGTGCTTTGTGATGCGCTGGGTGTGTGGTGTGTAATCGCTATCTGCGGCAACAATCCGGAGAAAGGGATCAAGTACCGTCACACCTGGAATATTGTGCGGATCGGCGGGCAGTATTACCATCTGGATGCTACATTTGACAATACATTGGGAAAACATCAGGGCAATGCGGAAGCACCCGGAGAGATCCGCTACGACTATTTCAATCTGGGAGATAAAGCAGTGTTCCGGGATCATGAACCGTTGATCGCCCCGGCACCCGGCTGTCCGGACAACGATCATTTTTATTACAAGGAGAAAAAACTTTCCTTTACGAAAACGGAAGAAGTATATAAAAGAGCACAGCAGATGGCGAAAAAAGGCCGGGCCATGACGTTCCAGTGGCGGGGAGGCTACCTGACCAGAGAAGTCTTGCAGGAACTGTTGGAACTGATCCGCAAGGCAGGCGAGGAGCGGCAGAAGACCGCCCGGATCAGTCTCAACTGGCCACAGGCGGTCATTCATTTCAGCTATGTGGAAAATGCAGGCATCCCGGAGCCGGAGGTCGTCATGGAAGACGCCAACGAAGGAGAACAGTTCGACACCGGGGAATAAAGGTATGGGATGATGTCAGGATCAAGAATTCTCCGACTGCAATGCGCACTCCCGGAATAACGCATTGACGGCCAGCTTATAGTCGCTGGCATCTGTGGCTTTGCGGATCTTTTTTACGTATTTGTCCGGAGATTCGAAGCTGTGGCTTAAGAAAGTCCAGAGATCCTTCATCTTATAGAGCGTATTGGTATCGCCGGACATGATCTCCTGATAACCGGTCAGGAGGGAAGTGTGGAATTCCTTCAGGACAGCCAGCCGCTCTTCACAAGACGGCAGCGCAACACTCTCCGTGGAGGCAGCCTTCAATTCCTGCAATAATCCCGGATTCTGCAAAATTCCCCGGCCGATCATGACCGTATCGATACTGGGAAGCTTCGTAAGAATCTGCGTTAGCGACTCCGGAGAGGTAATATCCCCGTTATAGCACAGCGGACATTGCAGGGCTTCCACCGCCTCTGCGAAAGCTTCCAGATGGGGTGTCCCCTTGTAACCTTCCTTTTGCAGTCTGGGGTGAATGATCAGTTCCTTCATGGGGAATTTTTGATATATTTTAAGCAGTGGAGCCCATTCATCCATGTAGTCCATGCCGATGCGGGTCTTGATGGAGATTTCCAGTGGACATTTTTCGAAGATCTCGTCCAGAAAATCCTCCAGTTCCCGGGGCGTGCCTAAGAAGCCGGCACCACGGTTTCTTGCCACCACCGTCCCGGAAGGACAGCCCAGATTCAGATTGACCTCGTGGTAGCCATATCCGGCCAGCTGCTCTGCCAGCGACAGAAATTCCTCCGCCTTATTGGTCAGGATCTGCGGTACGGTGTACATGCCCACATTATGTTCCGGAAGCACATCGTTGCGTTCTCTGCTGTTCATGTGCCGATTGGAGATAAAAGGGGTAAAATATTTGTCCATGCCGCCGTAACAGCGGTTCCAGTTAGTGCGGAAATTATAAGTGGTCAGTCCCTCCATGGGGGCAAGATAATATTTCATAAAAAATGTATGCCTTTCCGTAACCTGCAAGCGTTCCACTGCATTCCGGCGTATGCTTTCGCAGATTGTACTTTGTATCGGGTGTTTTGCCAAATCCCTTATTCAGAGATATTCTCAATAACGGGATTGCCCTTTACATGATTATAAACCTGTCTCTTATACACATCTCCGAGCCCACGAGACAGGCAGAAATCTCGT
>ENA-OZYP01000081-OZYP01000081.1-human-gut-metagenome-genome-assembly--contig:-NODE-81-length-25047-cov-9.328505_pt1 | contig 25047 bp, 19 predicted proteins | sample MGYA00243634_ERZ654125 | MGnify/ENA primary metagenome ERZ654125 (study PRJEB26926, sample SAMN06165281) | human gut metagenome | biome: ENVO:00009003; feature: ENVO:2100002; material: ENVO:00002003... | reverse complement strand
CGGCAGCGTCAGATGTGTATAAGAGACAGTCTGTATCAGTCCTTGATTGACAAGCAATGCAGAAGCAGGCAACGGATACCACTCATATTTACGATCACGCTTGGCGGGATAGAGTTGACCATCGTCTGTGGCACGTCCGAAGAACCACCACTGGCCTTGCGTGAATTTATCGAAACGACGCAGGTCTGTACGGCGGCGGCGACCTTCATTCAAGAACTCAACACCCCACTGACTCAACATCCAGTCCATATCGAAAGCAGTGAAGCCACGGCCCGGTTTGTCTTTCACGTCTGCCCAGTCGCCGGCACTGAAGTAACGTTTACGTACTTCGTTCACCAGTTCTTTGGCCTTGTCGGCTTGTCCGGCACGCATTTCACACTCAGCCAGCATATAGTACACTTCGCTCAGGCGGAATTCCACTTCATCGATGTTCTGAAAGTCGATGGCTGCGGAAGTAGGATATACTGGATACTTCACCAGACGGAGGCCGGAGTTCGTCTCACCCCAACGCGGTGACATGACGGTTTCCAAGTTGCGTCCGAGGTTCATAAACGTACCTACCTGGTCTACATACGCCAAGTCTTGTCCGTCACGGTCGGCATCGGCTTTCAAGGCTTCACCCTTACCATAGTTAGCTTTTATGGTACCTTTCAGGAAGATACCGCTGTAGCCGTTCTTCTTATCATAATTATAGTTCTTTTTACGGATGTCGCGGTCGTCGAAGCGTTCATAGACTGCACCCAGTTTATCACCGTAAGCCGCATCGAGGAAGCAGGTAGCTCCCTGTGTACCTCCCAATTCATTCACCGTTCCCGCATTGTCATACGAAGGAACCAGACAAGTACAGTTCCAGCCACTCTGACTGTAAGTGCCTCCAAAATAATCCCAGATATTATAAGGATAGAAAGTCATGCGCATCCATCCCATATTCAGTTTACCGTCTTCGCAGGCAAAAGCCATGATGACTTCGGGACATTCCGTATTATTGATAGAGTAAATATCGCGGTAATCCTTTGCCAATTCATATTTTCCATATTTACCGCTGATTATTTCACGGCACAGTTCGGCACATTCGGTATAGTGGCTTTCTTTGATGAACACTTCGGCATTCAGCAACAGACGGGCCTTGATCATACGGTTCACAGCCTTGTTCATGCGGTTCACCTGATTTTCGACCATTCCTTCGTAGCAATCATCCAGCTCGGTAGCAATGAAGTTATAAATCTTCTTGCAACTTGTATCGAAGTCCGGGTCGGCAGTGGGTGGCAATTCACCGTCTACGGTGGCCGGTTCAATATTCAGCGGCAATGCACCACCCCAGATTTCGAAGATATTATAATAAGCCCAGGCACGGAGTGTACGTACTTCGCCTTCATAAGCTTTCAGTTTCTCATCAGTCATCTTCAGGTCGGCAGAAGTTAGCTTTCCCATATCAGCCAATAAGGTGTTACACAGGCCGATAGTGGTCCATGCATTCTCCCAGGCACTACGGATAATCTTGGCATCGGGAGTCCAGTTCTGAATGGAGAAGATAAACTTTTCACCTTCATCATATCCCCACTGACCGCCATTCCATACACGCCAGGTCACTTGATCGGCAGGAAATTCCTGCATATACCAGAAGTATTCGGCATAACTGGTAGCACCTGTGGAATAAATAGTAGCTACCGCACTCTTCACACTATTCTCGTCCTGATAATAGACGCCGGAGTCTACACGGTCGAACACTTCTTCCGTAAGGTCGAAGCAACCGCTCAATGAACAACCCAGAATGATTGCCAACAGACATTTATATTTCAGATATTTCATAATTCTTTTCTGTATTTAGTTATTAAAGGAGTTGACAAGGCTTCAGGCGACAAGTTGACAAGGGGAAATGACTCTCTTACTAAACGAAACTATTATCCTCGTTCCCTTGTTAACTGCAACCTTGTTAACTATATCTATTTGAAACGGATATTCAAGCCTACGCTCAACTGAGTAGCCGAAGGATAGGCACTGTTCGTATCTACACCCGGAGTCAGTCCGTTGATGGCAACAGCTGAAGGATCGTTACCGGAATAACCGGTCAGCGTAAACAGATTCTTAGCTGTCAGATAAACTCTCATACCTTTGATGAACTTGTTTTCTTTCGGAGTGATGGTATATCCCAGAGTCAGGTTATCCAGCTTAAAGTAATCACCCTTTTCAAGGAAGAAAGAAGAGATTACACCGCCACCGGTTGTAATATCCGCATCTTTTCCATAAGCATCGCGCAGCACATTGTCCGTACCGCAACCTTTCAGACCCATTCCGTAACGACGCATATTGAAGATTTCAAAACCGAAAGCACCGTTGAACATCAGGCTCAGGTCGAAGTTCTTATAACGGAGCGTATTACTCCAGGAAAGATAAGAGGTCGGCGTACCATTACCGATATGGCGCTTGTACTTCACATCTGCCTTGGATACAGGAACTTTTTCGCCTTCATCGGTATAAATCATCATATCCCCATTCTCTACACCGGCATACTCGTAGCCATAGAACTGGCCGATCTTGCTGCCTTCTTCCACGCGGAAGAAGTATTCACTGGTACCTACACCCGGCTTCTGATACAGTTCCACATAAGAAGCTTTGTACAGGCTGTTGGAGAGTTTATCCAGTTTCGTAGTGCCGTAAGAGTAGTTGATACCCGTTGTCCATTCTACGGGAGTTCCTTTGAAAGCGTCGCCTTCCAGAGAAACTTCGATACCACGATTCACAGTGGTTCCTACGTTTACCAGAATTGTAGAGTAGATGTAGGGAGGCTGTGGAGCCGTATAGTTATAAAGCAAGTCGCGTGACTGGCGGTCGAACCATTCAACAGAACCGCGCAATCTGTTCCACAAGGCAAAGTCAACACCGATATTCATACTGACACTCTTTTCCCAGCCCAGTTTGGAATTGGCATTCACTGAAGGAGCATAACCTGTTACCCAGGCACCGTCCATCAGATAGGTATCCGTAACATTCAACTGGGCATTTTTATGAGAGCCGTAAGTGGCTAATGACTGGTAGCAATCGAAGTCCGAACGACCTGTTACACCATAGGAAACACGGGGTTTCAAACTCTGAACGATGTTTTGGTGGTCTTTCAGGAAACCCATATTCGCCATTTCCCAGGCAAGAGAAAGAGACGGGAAAGCACCCCATTTATGATCTGCACCGAATTTCGTAGAGCCTTCGTAGCGGATGGAGGCGGAAGCAATCAACAGATTCTTCCAATTATAGTTGATACGTCCGAAGACACCGATCAGTTTGGCAAGAGATTTACCAGTACCCATACTTGCTTTTCCTTTGGCAAGGTAAGAACCGCTTCCAAGATTATTCCAGAGAATATCATCGAAATTGAAATCACTGTTTCCGGCTTGCAGGCGTTCCCAGGTGGTTTGCTCATAGTTATAACCGACCATTGCCTTGAAGTTGTGATCACCCAGATCCAACGAGTAGTTACCCAACCACTCCAGGCGGGACGTATACCACTTCTGGTAAGTCACTTCTGCACGTCCGTTATAACCGTTCCAGTAAGATTCACCGGCAGTGGAAGGGGTATAATAGTGTTGTTTCAGATCGTTGTAGTGCAAAGAGTAGCTCAATGAAGTATTCAGCATTTGCTTTTCCGAACGGATCAGGTTGACTTTTACCTCAGCAGTACCCAGCAGGTAAACGCGCTGACCGTTATTGTCGATTTCTTTCAGTTCCTGCACCGGGTTGCGTGCTCCGGTAGGAGAAGTAGGCTGGAAGTAAGTTCCATCCTCGTTATACAAAGGCATGGTAGGGTTCATGCTCAGGGCAGTATCGAACATACCGTCGTTACCCCATACTTCATTCACGCGACGGGCGTTGAGTGAACCGTTCAGTTCTACGATTCCATCCATCATACGCTGGTTCAGGACGAAGCGTCCACCGAATTCTTCACGGCTGCTGTTCAGATCGAGGCCGGTTGCTTTCTTATAATTAAAGGAAGCGCCATAGTATCCGTTCTTGGTACTGCCGTCGATAGAAAGATATTGGTTGTTATCATAAGAGAAATCACGCAGCAAGAGGTCATACCAATCAGTAGAATACCCATAATCCGTTGCACGACGGGAACGACGGAATTCGTCTGCACTCAAAATATCCGGACCGCTCTTTGCCAGATTCACACCGAACCAGCTGTCGTAAGTCACTTGGGCACGTCCGGCTTCTCCGGCTCCCTTACGTGTAGTAATCAGAATCACACCATTGGCACCGCGTGTTCCGTAGATGGCAGCGGAAGCGGCATCTTTCAGTACGGTCATCGACTCAATGTCCTGTGCTGCCAGGTTGCGGATATCGCCACCTGCCACACCATCAATTACCACCAACGGGTCATTGGATGCCGAAATAGATGTTGCACCACGAATCTGAAGAGAGGAACTTGCATTCGGATTGGCTGCCGCCGTATTGTTTACGGTCAAACCGGCAACTTTACCGGTCAGCATCTCCATCGGATTGTTCATAGAACCTTGCAGGAACTTCGATCTGTCTACCTGCACAATGGAACTGGAAAGCTCTTTCTTGCTCAATGAGCCGTAGCCCACCACAACGACTTCATCCAGTGCCTGAGCGTCTTCTGACAGCACTACATTGATTTCCTGACGTCCACTACAGGGGATCTCTTGTGTTTTGTAGCCAATAAAGGAGAAAACAAGGACGGAAGAAGGCTTCACGCCCGACAAAGTGTAATTACCGTCAATATCGGTAATGATACCATTAGTTGTACCTTTCACGGTTACGTTAGCACCAATTACAGTTTCGCCCGTGGTATCCGTTACTTTTCCTTTCACGGTTAAATCCTGGGCAAAGGATGCCACTGCAAAAAGTAATCCGGCCATAAGAAGAAGAGACCGGCACAAACATAACTTTGTTCTTTTTACATTCATACTATTAGTTTTTAGATTAGCAATCATTCTGTTCACCTTCACAGGTTGAGGCGACAGTGCAAATGTCTGTAAAAAGAAGGGGGAAAGAAAAGAGGACTAAAGAAAATCTAGATTAGCAAAAGGAGTAAAATATTATATATCAGCGAGATAAAACAAATAAAGGGCGTTAAAAAACTAAATGAAAACAAAGAAAGCAGAATAGAAAAAACGGGATTTTGGGTTATTTCGGAGGGGGTATGAATTAATTCACCACAGATTAACACAGATTTCCACAGAATTTTATTTCTCTGATTTTAATTGATTAAACTCTGTGAGAATCTGTGTTAATCTGTGGTGGGCAAATTCATTACTATACCATATAGCTCACTAACCAGCAAAAGACCCAATCTTCATCACCTCTTCCTCAAAATTATCACGGCAAAGAGAACGATTCTTCAATTTGGAACGATAGGTATAAATAGTAGTAATGGAATAACGCAGGAAGCCTGCAATCTTGGCACTGTCCGTAATTCCCAAACGAATTAAGGCAAATATACGAAGTTCCGTTGTCAGCCGTTCATCCTGTTTAGGAATAATTCTTTCTTCTTCCGGCAACAACTCATTAAAGCGTTTCACAAAATCAGGGAAAATACTAAGGAATGAATTATCGAAGTTTTGATAGAATTCTTTCAGTTCTTCATCGATGAAACGGGACGATTTCAACGTTTTATAGAGTTCTTCCACCTTCCCCGAAGCTGCCTGTTTGTTAAGCATCCGACGGTATCCCTCCAACTTGTCAATGTATGTGGAACACAATCCCATAAATCGGCCGACATACTCCTCCTTAATATGATTAGCCTCCGTCAGTGAGTCATTCGTTTCGTGCTATCTCTGATTTACTTCGATCAATCTTTCATTCAGAAGTTTCAGCTCTTCATTCATTGCCAGCAAATCCTGTCGCGCACGGGCCAACTTCTTCACCTGACGAATTACATACCAGACCGCACATGCCAGAAACAGCGTCAGCAAACTGGTAACAACCAGGAAGATCTGTAACACCTGCTGATGCTTCTGTTTCTCCACCTGATAGGCATGGTCTATGACCGGGAGCATCCTTGAAGCCTGCACATTCCGGAGACGGGCATTGTAGAAATTGGCATCTTCCATACTGCGCTTCATATAAACATCCGCCCGTTGTAACTGCCCCTCTTCATATAACAGTTCCGCCAATGCACGCAAGGAATTATTTTCTTTCACCACACCACGAATATCGGCAATTGCACTCTTTATCAAATATTCTTTTTGCTTTTTCCGCTGTCCCGTACTCTGATAGATAAAAGCAAGAATAGAGGTCACCACTGCATAATCCCGTGTATCCGGTGAAAGTTTTTGATGATAAACTTCCAACATTTCAATGGCTTCCTCTCCTCTTCCTTGTTGCAGAAGTTCGGGAGTATAAGCTATGACATACTGATAAGCCCCCTCTTCTACCATCTGCAATACAGAGTCGCGGTAGATATACAGGTTATTCAGATATTCAATCTGATATTCGTCATCCATCGCATACTCTGCATGATAGAGATAAATATCTTCAAAAGTGATGTAATATTCAATGAGTTGATCTCTGGAAAGTTGCTTGCTATCTATAGACTTCAACAAGGCCACGCCTTCTGCATACAGACCTGTCTTTCCCAAGATACTTGCCTTCTTCAGTTTGGCCTCATTCAGCCAGTCTTGATTGTTGTGCTGAAGGGCAATCTCGATATTGCGATTGATATAATGTCTTGCTGAATCGCAAATATACGCTTCATATTCATCAAAAAGTTGTTGATTGATATGGTACTCATCAGATGGAGAAGTACTTTTACGAGTCCGGAAATATTCTTTAATCTGATCAATGCGTTTCAGTCTGGCCTGCTCATATTGAGCGGTGTTTTCAATTGTCCTGTCCAGAACTACCAGTAAAGAATCTATTTTCTCCTGCGCTTGCAGAAGGCAACAGAACAGCAAAGAGATTACAAAAAGCAGGTACCGGTCTTTCATGCTTACAAACGTTTACGAACAGGACAAAGATATAAAATCCTACTATAATAACCATCTTACCAGTTCGTTTTTAATAAATCGCCCCTACAGTTAATCATGAAGCTTATTAACTTGTAGGGACGAAAGGTCTTTCATCCGACTTTCCCAAGCCAAGAAGAAAGACCTGTTAAATTCTTCGTTTATACTATCAAGAACTCAAGTTTTGCATGTAGCCTGAAAGAGTACATACAAAACTTGAATACTATAGGAACATAATTTTCCAAAGTGAAGTAACAGTTACTTCAGGGCTTGCTTAATAAGTTCCTTGACTTCTTCTGCTGAAGGATATTTCTTAGAATTCCACTCTTTGTCAGTCTCTTCTGCAATCTCATATACCGAATCGCAATGTTCCGACATCAAGAGGTAAAGTTTCTTCTCTAACTCCTCGCCTGATTCTGTAGTAACCACATAGTAAACCTCGGCATACTTGCAATCTTTACCATCATAATGGCAACCGTTCTTTCGTTCAAGATGTCCCCATTGATATTTCTCACCCTTATTCAGTCGGGCACTCACATAATCGGTAGTTGCTGACTTAATTTTAGACTGGTCACTTCCCGGAAGATAGCAGGAAGAAAAAGCAATAAGCGTGAAACACGCTATAACTGAAAATCTTTTTAATGTACGCTTCATGATCATTTTGTTTATTGATTCCGGAAGCGAAGTTAGACATAAAGAATCAACCAATCACTCTATATCAATGAATAAAAAGTCTATATAGACAGTGTATAATATACTGATTATCAAAGATAATAAGTCAAAAACATCTATATCTGTTTTTTAGGGATTTATACGACACTAATTATCCGCTTTCTTAGACAGAAAACTTGGCATGAAGCGGGCAAAATAGCATCGATATAGATACAAATAAAAGGGACGCTGCATCTCGCGGCGTCCCATCTATCTTAGTTAGTTTTTATAAGAATTTGAGAGAATTGAAACTTCACAGCCTCAATTTGTTGTTTTAATAAAGCACACTAACTATATTTATGTTTAAAGCAAATGAAAATGTTATTCTTAAAAGCAAATGAAAACGTTACTTCTTCAGTTCCACCTTCTTGTCTACCCGTTGCAGACTATCCAGAATCTGTTGTTCATGGGTAATCGTCACGTCTCCCGAGAGAGCTACCGAAGGTGTGGTAATTTGTTTGCCTATCGTATCGGCTGCGGCTACTTCTTTTATATCACTATAGAATGAATGTTGCATCACATTCCCTAATGAAAGTACCACTGCCACTACTGCGGCGGCCTTGAACAGCGGAACGAAACGTGCGGTAAGCGTCAAGCGTTTTGCCTTCACCACCGGAGTCTCCACTTCTGCAAGCACACGGGCGTCGAAATCTGCTCCCAACCCCACTTCTTGTTGCAGTTGCTGATATACGAACAAATCTTTGTAGCGAAGCAAATGCTCCGGAACGTCGCTTCCGTTAAAGAAAGCACGCAACTGCGCTTCTTCCTCAAGGGAAGTCTCACACTGCCAGTAGCGTTCTAAAAGTTGTTCTATATATTTACAGTCCATAACCATCTATATCTAAATACCGTTGTTTTACTTTTTGCCTCGCCCTGAAGAGGTTCACTTTTACCTGTTCCTCCGTCAAATGCAGGACGACCGCAATTTCTTTATAACTCTTACCCTCTATATCCCGAAGCTGCATAATCAGCCTTTGTTTATCGGGGAGTTCATTGACCAGACGATGGATGAGTGTCATTTGCTCTTTATCCACCAAGTGATCGTAAGGATTGGATGCTCCGGAAGTCTGTTCCATTTCAGGTGTCAGTTCCACGGTCTGAGCGTCTTTTCTTTCGCTACGGTCTATTGCCAGATTCTTTGCCACTGTCAGGCAATAAGCCTCGATAGAACCGAATTTCGTCCACTCATCACGTTTGTTCCAGACTCTTATCAGTGTTTCCTGCACAACGTCTTCTGCCTCTGCTCTGTCGAAAGTAATCCGGAGAGCCAACCGAAAGAGTTTGTCTTTCAGAGGGAGAATGTCATTCCGAAAACTGATTTCTTGCATCTCTATTAATAATGACGGTTAAGTATATGGAAAGTTACAGTTGATCACTACTTTTTTTGAATTATTTTTTGATGCGGGTTCCGCTATTCTCGTTAATTGCTGACGCTAAGGTAATTACCACTTCAGTTACTCCCGCATTCAAAGCTTCAAAAGAATTCTCCAGCTTGGGTATCATACCTCCTTGAATAACACCGTCCGCTACATATTGTTTGAATTCGGCAGGAGTGATCTGAGGTATCACGCTATCGTCATCGTTCTCGTCACGAAGCACACCCTTCTTCTCAAAACAGAATACCAATGTCACATCGAACAAAGCAGCAAGAGCTTTTGCAGTCTCTCCTGCAATAGTATCGGCATTTGTATTCAGCAGATTGCCTGCACCGTCGTGCGTCAGCGGAGCCATTACGGGAACTACTCCTTTATGGATCAAATCACCCAAAAACTCTGCATTCACTTGCTTTACATCACCCACAAAGCCATAGTCGACGTCTTTTACCGGGCGTTTCACGGAACGGATTACATCCATATCCGCACCAGTCAATCCCAGTGCATTGACACCACGCGCCTGAAGTCCGGCTACAATATTCTTGTTTACCAGCCCGCCATACACCATCGTCACTACTTTCAGCGTTTCGGCATCCGTGATACGACGCCCGTTTACCATCTGGCTTTCAATGCCCAGTTGGGCAGCCAATTTTGTGGCCGAACGGCCACCTCCGTGTACCAAGACTTTGTAGCCCTCAATAGCTGCAAAGTCATCCAACAACTTATGGAGGGTAGCTTCTTCCTCCACGATTTTGCCACCCACCTTTATTACTGTTAGTTTTTCTCTCATAATTCAGTTGACAAGTTTTTTAGTTAACAAGTTGACAAGGGGAAAAGATAAAATGAACAAAGCAATAAAGCGCAGCTCCTTGTCAACTTGTTCCCTTCTCAACTCGTCAACTTTTCTTATTCCAAATAGGTATATCCATACAGACCGGAACGATAATTGGAAAGGAACTCTTTACCTTCTTCCAACGAAATACGTCCCTCTTTTACTGATTGAGTCACCCAAGTCTCCAGTGTACGCACCAGCTTCTTAGGGCTATATTGAACATAGTCAAGCACTTCCGCTACAGTTTCACCATCAATCACCTGTTCGATGGTATATCCCTTCTCGTTAACAGATACATGCACAGCATTCGTATCGCCGAAAAGATTATGCATATCACCCAGAATCTCCTGATAAGCACCTACCAGGAACACACCCATATAATAAGGTTCCTTACTCTTTAAAGAATGAGTGGGCAGATAGTGTGCCACATTCTTAGTCGAGATAAAGTTAGCTATCTTTCCATCCGAGTCACAAGTGATGTCCTGCAAGGTTGCCGCACGGTCGGGACGTTCATCCAGGCGCTGAATGGGCATAATCGGGAATATCTGGTCGATAGCCCAGGAATCCGGCAGGGACTGGAACAGCGAGAAGTTACAGAAATATTTATCCGCCAACAGTTTCGGCAATCCGCGAAGTTCATCGGGAGCATGCTTCAAGCCGCCTGCAATCTGGTTCACCTCACGCATAACAGACCAGTAAAGACGCTCAATCTGTGCACGTGTTTTCAAATCCACAATTCCATGACTGAACAAGTCGAGCGCTTCTTCACGAATTTGCTGCGCATCGTGCCAGGCTTCCAGCATCTTATTTTGATTCAATGTATCCCAAATGCCATAAAGTTCCTGCACCAATTCATGGTCTTCCTCGGTTACTTCTTCATCATCGTCCCATTCGGGCAAAGTGGTGGTTTCCAAGACTTCAAAAATAAGTACGGAATGATGGGCAGTCAGTGCACGTCCGCTTTCCGTAATAATATTGGGATGGGGAATACCATTCTTATCACTGGCATCTACCAAAGTGGAAATAGAGTCATTCACATATTCCTGAATGGAATAATTGACGCTACTTTCGCTACTGGACGAACGTGTTCCATCGTAATCTACGCCCAAGCCACCACCGATATCCACGAATTCGACTTTGAATCCCATAGCATGAAGCTGCACATAGAATTGAGATGCTTCGCGCAAGGCCGTCTTAATGCGGCGGATCTTTGTCACCTGGCTACCGATATGAAAATGTATCAATTTCAGACAATCTTTTAGTCCTTTTGAGTCTAAAAAGTCGAGTGCTTCGAGCAATTCACTGGAACTGAGTCCAAACTTGCTTGCATCGCCGCCTGAATCTTCCCATTTGCCACTTCCTGAAGAAGCCAGTTTGATACGAATACCAATATTAGGCATAACATTCAGCTGCTTCGCCATTTTGGCTATCAGTTTTAGCTCGTTCATTTTTTCTACTACAAGAAAAATGCGTTTACCCATCTTCTGGGCAAGCAAAGCCAACTCTATATAGCTCTCATCCTTATAGCCGTTGCAGATAATCAACGAGTCAGAATCTGAGTTAATAGCAATCACGGCATGAAGTTCAGGCTTCGACCCGGCTTCCAACCCAAGATTGAATTTCTTTCCATGGCTGATAATCTCCTCTACCACAGGGCGCATCTGATTAACCTTGATAGGATAGATGATAAAGTTCTGCGCTTTATAGCCGTACTCCTCAGCGGCCTGCCTAAAACATGAAGAAGTCTTCTCAATCCGGTTGTCCAGAATATCGGGAAAACGTATCAGCATAGGAGCCGCCACGTCTCGCAATTGCAATTCATCCACCAATTCTTTCAAATCGACGCCGACACCGTTTTTACGAGGTGTTACCACTACATGACCTTTGTCATTGATACCAAAGTACGAAGTGCCCCAACCTGTAATGTTGTAAAGCTCTTCTGAATCTTCAATACGCCATTTTCTCATTTTTTGTAACTCAGATGTTTGTTGTTTGATTTTAATAGGGCGACAAAAATACGATAATTCTCGATATTTATTGCGTTTTCCACCTAAAATTACACATTTACAAGCGGTTAAATGCTCAGCAAGTTACGTAACTGCTGCACAGAATCCGCAATTTGCCGACGGCTTTCCAACTGCCCGGCATCGAAACGGTATCTTGCCTTACCATAGTGCGGTGCACGTTTTTCCAAGGCTTCTATAATGAAAATCCGCAGTTCTTCGTCCGTTTTTCCTTGCAGAATAGGACGTTGCTGCGTAGCCACTCGCAAGCGGCGGAACAAAACGTCAGGATGAACATCCAGAAAAACGGTCTGCCCATGCTCGTTCATATACTCCATGTTATCGAAAAAGCAAGGAGTACCGCCTCCGGTCGAGATAATGACGTTTTCAAACTCAGCCACTTCATGCAGCATGGTTCGCTCCAGTTCACGAAAAGAGGCCTCTCCCCGCTCAATGAACAATTCACGTATGGATTTGTGAAGACGTTCTTCGATATACCAGTCCAGATCGATGAACGGTATATTCAATTCGCGGGCAAAAGCCTTTCCTAAAGTTGTTTTACCGGCTCCCATGTAGCCGGTTAAGAAAATACGTATCATAAGCGCTTACCTTTGCGTACAAAGGTAAGCAATTCTATTCTGAGAGATTTACTATCAGATAAAAATTTTAATGCGTTCGCTCAAATCATCAAATTCTTTCCCGCCCGGTTCGGCCACAGGAGTACCGAAAGGCATCTGTGCAATCAACTGCCAGGTTTCGGGAAGATGCCACGTGCTGCGTACATCTTCGTCAATCAACGGGTTATAGTGTTGCAGCGAAGCGCCCAGACCTTTATCTTCGAGCATGGTCCAGATGGCCAGCTGATGCATGGCAGAAGTATGTTGCGACCACGTCGGGAAATTCTCATGATAAGTAGGGAATTGTTTTTGCAGTCCTTCTACAATGGAACGGTCTTCAAAAAAGAGTATCGTGCCATATCCGCAAGAGAACGAAGTATCGATCTTCTTCTCCGACTGGCGATATTGTTCTTCGGACAGGCGTTCTTCCAACTGATCCTTCACGATTCTCCATAATTTCTGATGTTCGTCCCCCAGTAACAACACAATACGTGTAGTCTGCGAGTTGAATGCCGAAGGCACATGCTTTACTGCTGTACGGATGATGTGTACAATTTCCTCGTCCTGAACCGGAGAGTCGTTACTGATAGAATAATAGCTGCGCCGATGCTCCAATGCTTCGGCAAATGTCCGTTCTCTGACCATATTTAATCCTTTCTTTTCGTAATTATCATTTTTGTCTTATATAGTGAAACAAGTGAAAGAGTGAAGTTGTTCGAAGTTGTAGAATATATTTGTACCTTTGTACCCAATTATGAGTAAAGAGAAGTTTTACGTTGTATGGTCAGGCGTCAATCCGGGGATTTATACTTCCTGGACAGACTGTCAGTTACAAACCAAAGGTTACGAAGGAGCGAAATATAAATCGTTCGAGACGCGCGAAGAAGCGGAAAAAGCCTTTGAATCTTCTCCGTATGAATATATCAAACGATCCTCTCCGGGTGCTCCCGCCCAAAAGAAAGATGTGAATGCCCCCCTTCCTTCATCTGTCGTAGAGAATAGCCTTGCCGTAGACGCTGCCTGTAGTGGTAATCCCGGAGCTATGGAATATCGCGGTGTACACGTAGCCAGCCGACAAGAAATATTCCATTTCGGTCCGGTATATGGTACGAATAATATCGGCGAGTTCCTTGCTATCGTCCACGGACTTGCCCTACTGAAACAGAAAGGCTTCGATATGCCCATCTATAGTGACAGCGTGAATGCCATCAGTTGGATCAAGCAGAAGAAATGCAAAACAAAGCTACCCCGTGAACCCAAAACAGAAGAACTTTTCAAACTAATAGAGCGTGCCGAAAAGTGGCTACGGGAAAATACGTATACTACCAAAATTCTGAAATGGGAAACCAAGCAGTGGGGAGAAATACCTGCTGACTTCGGAAGAAAATAAGCCTGTACAGGGCTTGAATTAAATGAAACATCATCCTACACCCGCTATTTTTGAGAAAATTGAATAACACTTGAAAACAAGTAGTGTTATGGTCCGGAATAAGCAATGTTACGGATGATTAGATTGCTTGTTCTCATCCACAACAAGCAATCTAATTTCAGACAAGTCTGATTTCGTTAAGCGAAATCTGTAAGCGACATGTGAAAAGCGAGTAATATATGCGTATAAACACTCCTTTTATACAAGGGGAATTTACTATTGATTATCAAGGTGTTGCAAAGGATCAATTTCTTGCCGACAAGAAGTTGGGAGTTTGTTGACAAGAAGTTAACTTCCCGTCGTCAAACTCCTAACTTCTTGTAAAAGGAGAAATAGCTGTTTTTTCGGTTTCCTTACACAGCGTAGTTGATAGTACGAATGCCCTATGTATTCAATCATCTGTATTAGAAAGGCTGAACGCTTTTCTTTCATCTTGCCTCGTCTAGCAGCTATATATCGGTGGTATTGGATATATAGATACTGCATGTCCGATATATAGATGTGACACGTCCGATATATAGATGCTGCACGTCCGATATATAGCTAATATATTCAGAACATGAGTTTTGACCAAAGGAAATGTACATTAAAAACCAAGAAAAAGAAGATTATTCTTTTAGGAAACAGAAGGTAAGCACTGATTCAAAGCAACATGAAGACAGGCACAGATTCCGGTGGTGTAGGCAAATACCTTTCCTACACCCGCATATAATTTTGCCTACACCACACACCGTTCTATTAATGAGGCGATTAAGTCTCCGGGTGTAGGATGTAGGCAGAATTAATAAATCTTTCTATTCAGAATCGTTTTTTGATCAAGACAGAGATTGCATATCATTCAAACGCTTATAGTATCCATTCTTCTCCAACAAAGCTTCGTGCCTGCCACGTTCCACAATTTCTCCTTCATAGAGTACGCAGATTTCATCTGCATTTTTAATGGTAGAAAGACGGTGGGCAATAGCAATTGTAGTACGGGTTTTCATCAAACGCTCCAAAGCTTCCTGCACCAGACGTTCGGACTCCGTATCAAGAGCAGAAGTAGCCTCATCAAGAATAAGAATAGGCGGATTCTTCAAAATAGCACGGGCAATACTGATGCGTTGGCGTTGTCCTCCGGAAAGCTTGCCACCACGGTCACCAATATTTGTGTTGTATCCATGTTCTGTCTCCATAATGAAATCGTGCGCATTGGCAATCTTCGCCGCCTCCATCACCTGCTCCAGTGTGGCGTTTTCCACACCAAATGCTATGTTATTAAAGAATGTATCATTAAACAGGATCGCTTCCTGATTTACATTTCCTATCAGGCCACGCAAATCATGAATACGGAAATTCTTGGTACTAACGCCATCAATCATGATTTCACCGAAATGTATGTCATGGTAACGCGGAAGCAAATCTACCAGCGTAGATTTTCCCGACCCGGACTGCCCGACCAATGCAATCGTCTGCCCCTTCGGAACAACAAGATTGATATGTTTCAGCACTTCCCTCTTCCCATCATAACTGAAAGAAACATCCTTAAACTCGATTTGTCGATTCATGCCATGCAAAGGAAGCGGGTTTACGGGTTCCTTAATAGGATTCTCAGCCTTCAGAATCTTATCCACACGTTCCATGGAAGCCAAACCTTTCGGGATGTTATATCCTGCTTTTGCAAAATCCTTCAATGGATTAATGATGCTATACAGAATAACCATATAGAAAATGAATGTAGGAGCTTCCAGCGAAGAATGCTCATCGCCCAAAATCAGCATACCGCCAAACCAAAGCACCAATACAATCAAAAGCGTTCCCAGGAACTCACTCATCGGATGAGCCAACGCCTGACGAACAGCCACTTTATTGGTCGCATCACGCAGTTCATTACTGCATCTGGTAAAGCGATCCACCATCTTATCTTCTGCAATAAACGCTTTAATGATGCGCAAGCCCCCCAAAGTTTCTTCCAATTGTGACATGGTATCACTCCATTTGCCCTGCGCTTCCAAAGATTGGCGTTTCAGCTTCTTGCCGACCTTTCCCATCAGCCACCCCATTCCGGGAAGTACTACGATGGTAAACAGGGTCAACTGCCAACTTGTTATAATCAGCGTTGTAAAATAAAACAGGATCAAAATCGGATTTTTCAGCAACATATCCAACGAACTGGTAATGGAGTTTTCTATTTCTCCCACATCACCACTCATACGGGCAATGATATCTCCTTTCCGTTCCTGAGAGAAAAAACCAAGTGGTAAGTGCATCACTTTCGAATAGACCATGATACGGATATCACGAACAACTCCTGTACGCAAAGGAATCATTACCGCAGAAGATCCAAAGTAGCAGGAAGTTTTCAGCATCGTCATAAGGGCTAGAAACAGTCCCATAAACAGAAGTGTCATTATCGGGCCATGAACCTCTATCAACTGAGTAACATAGTAATAGAAATTATTTATTGCTACATCTTTCAAGTCACCGCTCCCCCACTCCATATAATGGTAGATTTTATCACTGTTACCCGTCTTGAACAGAATATTCAGAATTGGAATCAGCAGAGTGAATGAGAATACATTGAAAACAGCCGATAAAACATTGAGCACAATCGCCCACCCTATATACTTCTTATATGGCGACACAAAACGCCGCATCAATTGCAGGAATTCCTTCATTGCTTGGTATTAATGAATTAGGGGCGCAAAGATACAAGAAATATCTTTAAGATAAAGAAGATAAATTTAATATTAACGAGATTTATCTATACAACCCTCAAGAAACAAGCTCTGTAGCTCATTTATATAGATCACAGAATGATATCGGAAAAATATATTGTATCTTTGCGCCCGGATATAAAACAAACGCTTTATTATGACAAAGATCGATAAGTCCGTACTGACATTCGGAATCACTATTTTCCTGAAATTCATGTTATTCGACATACTATGGTGTATCCCGACTACTTTTGCTTCTCTTTCTACAGTTGAATGTTATACAACAAAACTGATAGCCACATTTATATTGCTTATCCCTTACGCCTTCTTCCGTATGTGGAAAACAGAGACGCTCATCATGTTCCTGCTGGATTTCCTGCTGATAGCCAATCTTATGTACTTCAGAACCTATTATACCGCCATTCCTCTGAACAGCTACGGATTATCAGGAAACTTAGCCGATTTCACCGGAAGCGTTTTCGACTCTCTTCGCTGGTATGATATACTTTTCCCATTATCCACCCTTGCAGCCGCCGTCGTTCATCGGCGTACAAAAACTGCACATCAGAAGCGTCCCGCACCGGTGCTTGCTTATTCTGTGGTACTTGCAGTCATCATCTGCATCTTTGGCACAGTGACCCTGATTAAAGGCGGATTTTCAAATGCATACAAGGAATATCGCGACAAAGCATATTTCTGTTCAAGCGGCCCCTCCCTCTATACCGTTTTCGGTAGCCTTTGCTATGATTTGGCAGGTCAGCAACAAAAGTTAACTCCTGAACTGGAAGCAAAGATAGAAGAATGGTTAAGTAAAAAGCCCAAACACGAAGTTGCCCTGCCGGACAATAGTACTAATCGCCGCACCAATTGCATCATCATTCTGGCAGAATCATTGGAAAGCTGGGTATTAGAGAAAGAAGTGGAAGGACAGGAGATCACCCCCTACTTGAACAAATTACTGAAGGATTCTACCACCATCTATGCCCCACATGTACTGACACAGGTAAAAGGCGGCCGTTCCATAGATGCCCAACTTATACTCTGCACCGGACTACTACCTATCAACAGTGGTACGTACAGCAGCCAATATCCCAACCATGTTTACCCTTCGTTGCAGAAAGCCATGCACGAAAAAAATCATTCGCGCAACTATCTGTTAACCATAGATAAGATATCCACCTGGAACCAGGGCCCCATAGCCCAAAGCTTCGGCATGGATACGATTATCGCCTATCATGATTTCGAACTGACGGAAGCTTTCGGTACCCACAAACGTACCGGAGACGGCTCATTCTTTGCTCAATGTCAGGAAAAGATAGAAAAAGGGGAGATATGGAAAGAAGGGGAAAACGCATATATGCAGCTTATTACCTATTCTGGTCATGCTCCATTCATATTACCGGAATATCTCAGAGAGATTTCATTCTCCTCTGACATTCCGGAGAAGATGGGTAACTATATGATCACTGCCCGCTACACAGATAAAGCTATCGGTAAATTCGTGGAGTATCTGAAAACACTCCCTCAATATAAGGAAACGCTGATTGTAATAACAGGAGATCACGAAGGTTTAGCGTCTTATCGTGCAGAACTATGCGAAAGTCCCGGTGGTAAAGGTATCGTGTCCGACAAGCAGTTTACTCCTTTCATCGTTGTCAACTCTCCCATAGGTATGCGTTACGATGAAGTGATGGGACAAATAGATATGTATCCCACCCTGCTGAACCTACTTCAACTTGACGACTATTATTGGACCGGCCTCGGAGAAAGTATCCTCAATCCTGAAAAGAAAGGATTTGCTGTAGGTTCACAGATGAATGTGGAAGGAGAAGGATATAGTCCGGAAGATGAGGAGTTTGCAAAGGAGGCATATGATATTTCGGATGAGATGATACGGTTTAATTACTTTGGAAAAAAGTAAGATAATAAAGAAAGCGTTCCATGTTTTTAAGAATCTTTGTTTGGAGAAACAGCAGAAAGGGCGTACCTTTGTTTGCATTCAAACCAAACTTCTAAAAAGGCATCAGTTATGGAAGAATATATAGCACCGAACAGAAAACGCATCCCCTACGGCATGATGAACTTCGCCGTGATTCGCCGTGATGATTGTTATTATGTAGACAAGACCCGCTTTATTCCCATAATAGAAGACGCGGATAAGTTTTTCTTCTTCATCCGTCCCCGTCGTTTCGGCAAAAGTCTGACGGTAAGTATGCTGCAACATTATTACGACATAGCCGCCAAAGATAAGTTTGATGCTTTGTTCGGTGATCTTTATATCGGGAAATATCCCACGCGTGACCGCAACAGCTACCTGGTGCTCTATCTCAATTTTTCCGGAATTGTCGGTGAACTGCACAACTACCGCAAAGGGCTGGATGCGCATTGCCAAACCATGTTCGACTACTTTTGCGATATCTATGCCGACTATCTTCCTCAGGGTATTAAGGAAAAACTGGATGCAAAAGAAGGAGCCGTAGAACAATTTGAGTACCTGTTTACGGAATGTAACAAAACCGGCCAAAGAATTTACCTCTTCATCGACGAGTACGACCACTTTACCAATGCCATCCTCGCCGATCCTGAGAGTTTACATCGTTACACCAACGAGACACATGGTGAAGGCTATTTGCGCGCCTTCTTCAACAAGGTGAAAGCAGGAACCTATTCCAGTATCGAGCGCTGTTTCATCACCGGTGTCAGCCCTGTTACGATGGACGACCTCACTAGCGGCTTCAACATCGGTACCAATTACTCGCTCTCCCCAAAATTCAACGAAATGATAGGATTCACGGAAGAGGAAGTACGGCAAATGTTGACCTATTACTCCACCACCAGCCACTTCAACCACACTGTAGACGAGTTGTTGGACATAATGCAACCGTGGTACGACAACTATTGCTTTGCACAAGGGCGTTATGGTGAAACCACCATGTACAATTCTAATATGGTGCTCTATTTTATCAAAAACTACCTTGACAACGATGGTAAAGCACCGCAGAATATGATAGAAAGCAACATCCGCGTCGACTACGAGAAGTTGCGCATGCTTATCCGTAAGGACAAAGAATTTGCCCACGATGCTTCCATCATCCAGACCTTGGTGAGTCAAGGCTATATTACCGGAGATTTGAAAGAAAGTTTCCCTGCCGTCAATATCACCACTCCTGACAACTTCGTGAGCCTACTCTATTATTTCGGTATGCTTACCATCAGCGGCACATATGAAGGTAAAACCAAACTCACCATTCCCAACCAGGTGGTTCGTGAGCAGCTTTATGCCTATCTACTGAGCACCTACGATGAAGCCGACCTTAATTTCAGCAGTTACGAAAAGAACGAGCTGTCCAGTTCACTCGCCTATCGTGGTGACTGGCAAACTTACTTCGGCTACATCGCCGACTGCCTGAAACGTTACGCTTCTCAACGCGACAAACAGAAAGGGGAGTTCTTTGTCCATGGTTTCACCCTTGCCATGACAGCCCAAAACCGCTTTTACCGCCCCATTTCTGAACAAGATACGCAAGCCGGCTATGTTGATATATTCCTCTGTCCACTGCTGGAAATCTATTCCGACATGAAACACAGTTACATTCTAGAACTGAAATATGCCAAATATAAGGATTCCGAAAGCCGTGTGGAAGAGTTGCGTCAGGAAGCAATCACCCAAGCCAACCGCTATGCTGATACGGAAACGGTGAGAAATGCTATTGGCAACACGATACTACATAAAATTGTAGTGGTGTATAAAGGAATGGATATGCCTGTATGCGAAGAAGTATAGCCCGATCCTAAAACGACACTACATATCTTCCAAACTGAACAGTTTGGTTTCCAGGGTATATTTAGCCATTTCTTTCTGCCGGAGATGTTCCACCTTCTCCATGAACAGCTTATGATTGTAGTTTCTCGGATTCCGTTTCACTTCTGCAATCAACGCCTGTCTACCCTTAGAACAGAGTGCAACTATATCTATTTCAAATGCTTCCACTTTGCCCCTTACACTATTACCGGCTTCCCACCATCCACCTATTTCTTTGAAGCCTCCAGCCTCCGCCAACTTTTGACGAAAGTATTTCTCCAATATCTTACCGGAATAGGTAGGATAATCATCCATAGCCAAGCTAAGCAAGTCATCATAATTCTGCAATTCGATATAGGAACGATTCCGCTCAATATATTTAAACCAAAAGTTCAGAAAGTTATCATAAATGGCGTATCTTACATTCTTCTTACTGCCAGGCTTAGCAAAAATAGGGCGTTCCCGCACAATCAGATTATAGACATTTTCCAGTTTACTCAAATGCCCTCCGATAGCCAGCCCTCCCAATTTCGCTTCAATCTCCCCTTGAGTGCGATGTCCGTTGGCTATCTCCAGCAAGACAGAAAAATAAGTTCCGTAATTCTTTCCAAACTCTGTAATCAGCAAGTTACGCCCTTCATCTGTAAAAGGTGACATCTCTGAAAAAATAAAGCGATACATACGTTCTACTGTCAGTACCCCATTATCACAAAGCAACTCTACATATTTAGGAATTCCACCGGTAATAGCATATAAAGCCAACAAGTCATCACGGCTGTATCCGGGAGCATAATCTTCCATAATCTGTTTCAACACTTCCAGTTTGAAAGGATGCAGACGCAGAATATTATCAGCCCTTCCAAACAAGGGTTCACTATGGTCAGTAAATATCTTCTGCATCATAGAGTAAACCGATCCACTAACAACCAGATTGATGTGCGTATCCTGCCGATAAGTATCCCACAAGTTTTGCAGATCGCTGAATATGGAGGGATTAATATTATAAAATTCCTGGAATTCATCAATAACAATACTAAACGAACGTCCTTTACCTATCTCAAACAAGTATTGCATCAGATTGGAGAAAGAAGTCATCCCTTCGGGCACGAATACGGAAAAGGTCTCACGAACCTGACGCACAAACTCCGCCACTAAAACACTTTCAGCTTTCCTCCCTATAAAAAAATAAAGCATCGGCGTATCTTTCAACGCACGCTTAATAAGACTTGTCTTACCAATACGCCTACGCCCTGTCAGCACTACCATCCGGGAGTTTTGAGCGAATGCGAGCTCCTGTATACGGGCCAATTCCGCTATTTCTTTTTCTCTGTTATAGAACTTCATACATTATCTTTTTATATTGCAACAGCTGTTGATTCAACCGCTGTTGCAAAAATAAAAAAGAAATATGGACTTATGCTATTTTGATTAAAAAAAATTGTGGATTACACAGGGAAAACAAGATAATAAAGAAAGTGTTCCGTGTTTTTAAGAATCTTTGCTTGGAGAAATAGCGGAAAGGACGTACCTCTGTTTGCATTCAAAGCAAACTTTAAAAAAGGGCATCAGTTATGGGAGAATATATAGCATCCAAAAGGAAACGCATCCCTTACAGCATGATGAACTTCGCCGTGATTCGCCGCGACGATTGTTATTATGTAGACAAAACCCGCTTTATTCCCATAATAGAAGATGCGGATAAGTTTTTCTTCTTCAACCGTCCCCGCCGTCTCGTCAAAAGTCTGACGGTAAAATTTATCTCTTCATCAATGAGTACGACCACTTTACCAATGCCATCCTCGCCGATCCTGAGAGTTTGCATTGTTACACCAACGAGACACATGGCGAAGGCTATTTGCGCGCCTTCTTCAACAAGGTGAAAGCAAGAACCTATTCCAGCATCGAGCGCTGTTTCATCACCGGCGTCAGCCCTGTTACGATGGACGACCTCACCAGCGGCTTCAACAGCTGACCTATTATTCCACTACTAGCCCCTTCAATCACACTGTTGATGAACTGATAGAGTTCGTGAGCAGCTTTATGCCTATCTACTGAGCACCTACGATGAAGCTGACCTTAATTTAGTTCTTTGTCCACGACTTCACCCTTACCATGACAGCCCAAAACCGCTTTTACCGCTCCATTTCTGAACAAGATACGCAAGCCGGCTATGTTGATATATTCCTCTGTCCACTGCTGGAAATCTATTCCGACATGAAACACAGTTACATTCTAGAACTGAAATATGCCAAATATAAGGATTCCGAAAGCCGTGTGGAAGAGTTGCGTCAGGAAGCAATCACCCAAGCCAACCGCTATGCTGATACGGAAACGGTGAGAAATGCTATTGGCAACACGATACTACATAAAATTGTAGTGGTGTATAAAGGAATGGATATGCCTGTATGCGAAGAAGTATAGCCCGATCCTAAAACGACACTACATATCTTCCAAACAAAGATTCGCTATGGTCAGTAAATATCTTCTTCATCATATAGTAGCTGAACCACTGACAACCAGATTGATAAACGTATCCTGCCGATACGTATCCCACAGATTTTGCAGATCACTAAATATGGAAAGATTAATATTGTAAAATTCCTGAAACTCATCAATGAGTCCTCTTTAAAAAGTCTTTTTATTCAAATCTTTACGCCCTACCAATGCTTTTGAGAGAGGGTAAAGGTACGAAAATGTACTTTTTAAAGGGGACTTATGCATTCTCTATTTACTAAGCTAATCGGCAGGATAAATATATCCAGAAACAGAATGAGCTAATCGTACCCAGCCAGGGTATAATTCTGGAATATCAGGTCTCGTCGAGGTATAGTGATCTGTTACAGAATTTACAGCATCATAATAATATTCATATAATGGTACTGTGTTCATTTGAGTCTTCTCATATACATAACCAAGAATACCTTTTGACACATACGTAGGATAACGCTGACTTATATTGGAAAGACTAGTTATATAGTGATCAAACACAATATCATTATAATATTCATATAATGGAACTGTCTCCGGAATTTGCTCTTTAAAAATATATCCTTCAACCTGCAAGAAACTAAATGAAGGGAAATTAATACTGATATCTGGATTTGTTGTAACGCAATGATTCATTGAATTTTTCCCTTCACAATAATAAGTATATAAAGGTAATAATTTCCAAACGTTAAAAGAGGAAGCTTCAATATGTCGCATTACAGCTGCTTTTATTTCCTTTTTCTTTATTGGATCTGAAATAAAATCATAAATCGGATATGTCTCTTTCCACGTTATCTCAGTTAAACATGAATTCCCAAATGAAACAGAATTCTCCCAGTTTTGTATATCTACACTGGTAGGAGTACCTTTTTCTAAATCATACTTCAAATTCGTGCCCCCGCCCCCATAAAACAGCACATATAGTTCCTTTGATTGATTATTCTTAACGAGACTTTCATCAACAGTTTCACTATGCTCCAAATTATAACCAAATCCTATTTTACCTAAAGAGGCTTTAAAACCTGAATGAACAGTGTTTCTTTTGGTTGAAGCATCTCTAGTGTTTGTTACAATAGACCTAAACATCAATTTATAACGTCCGCCAATAAGAAAATCAGTAAGCACATGAGTACCATATCTTTCAATAATTCTATCTGATGACAATCTATTTAAATCTTCTTTAAACTCAGCAGACAAATATTGAGATAAAACACTCACTTCATCATTAATATAAATATACTTTCGATTCCTAACAGCATCTAAACTGGCAAACGAATATTTATCAGAGTATGAATATTCTGTCTTCAGGTAAGAATTATTTGTTATATTTGCAGAAAAAAAGGAGGTATCCTTTTCATTACCATAATTCATTGTATATGTAGCCTTTGTTTCAGTTGTTATATTTTTCACATAATCAGAAGAAGAATAACCATAATACATTCTATCAAATCCAAACGAAGAAGTACTATATATCAAACGCTTTTCATGATCTTTTTCGTACTGTTCGATATCTAAGACTGGGCTTCTAACCGACCTAGGATGCAAATATTCTCCAGTTACATCATAGCCAAATCCTAGCACATCATACTTACCATCACCAGCTAATCTTGTTATAGCATCTGACAACAGATATTGATCATCTGGTAACTCTTCAAATTCTGAACAAGAATAGGAAATGAATAATACCCCCAATAAGAAATAAAATTTCTTCATGATATTAATATTTAAAGTTCAACAATTATCAAAAGTAAGAACATTTAATGTTTAGTCCAATTCAAAGAGTGTGTTTAGAAACATGAAATCATGATTTATAGAAATACAAATTCATCAATAGAAGATAAACCTATTAACTCTCAAAAAAAAGAACTACTCGAAAAAATTGGATAAGTTTCCAATAATTAAGAGCCAATCAAGTAATAAAAGAATTGCTCATGATAGGAATGAACTACATTCCGAATAAAAATCAGATCATCTGCATTCAAACCTTCAGCAAGTAGACAAACAGCATGAGATTATCAAAAAAGGATGTTAACACCACACAGTAATGTTAAATATAGCTACCATAAACAACACATATTATATTTAGATTTCTACATTCAATATATAAATATAGTACCTTCCAAACATCAGAAATG